>ENA-OOWO01000062-OOWO01000062.1-human-gut-metagenome-genome-assembly--contig:-NODE-62-length-60303-cov-16.297802_pt1 | contig 60303 bp, 53 predicted proteins | sample MGYA00241579_ERZ501327 | MGnify/ENA primary metagenome ERZ501327 (study PRJEB25962, sample SAMEA2042836) | human gut metagenome | biome: human gut; feature: human-associated habitat; material: faeces...
GAAAATGTGATTTAATCGTCCTTTTTAGGTACACTATATAATTAGGCGCTTACAAGTTTATTGCATCTAAAGAGATAGAAGGATGTTCAAAAAGAACAACTCAATATTATAAGTCTACTTTAGTGATGTTGGAGAATAGAACAGATATACATTTTACACATATGACTACAGATCATCTAAGAACATATTTAACTGATTATCAGAAGATAAACAATTGTTCTAAGGTAAGTATTGATAATATTAGAAGGAATCTAAGTAGTTTCTTCTCTTGGCTAGAGGAAGAAAACTATATTCTAAAGAGTCCTATGAAGAGGATTCATAAAATAAAGACAGATAAAGTGATTAAAGAAACTTTATCTGATGAATCTTTAGAGTGTTTAAGAGATAGTTGTGATAATTTAAGAGACTTAGCTATTATTGATTTGTTGGCTTCTACAGGTATGAGAGTCGGGGAATTAGTGAATATTAATATAGAAGATATAGATTTTGAGAATAGAGAATGTGTTGTGTTTGGTAAGGAAAATAAGGAAAGACCTGTATACTTTGATGCAAGAACAAAAATACACTTAAAGAATTATCTAAAGAGCCGAACAGATGATAATCCAGCATTATTCGTCTCTTTAGATAAACCTTTTAATAGGTTACAGATTAGTGGTGTAGAGATAAGATTAAGGAATTTAGGCAGACGTTTAGGTATACATAGAGTACATCCACATAAGTTTAGAAGAACAGTAGCTACTAGAGCTATAGATAAAGGAATGCCTATTGAACAGGTACAGAGTTTATTAGGTCATTCACAGATAGATACGACTATGCATTATGCTATGGTTAATCAGAATAATGTAAAGGAATCACATAGAAAGTTTGTGGCTTAATAGGGTGAATAATTGAGAGGGTAAAGGACTCTATAAATCCTGATTTTATGATTAAATGCAAATCTGCATTTGTAGGTATAGTGACAAAATTATTCGATATTACCGGTAAAGCTTTATCAGGATAGTGGGGTACAGATGATCCAGATGGTTGTGGAATACCAGTGCTTAGAACTACTAATTTTACTAATGTTGGTAAAGTGAATTACGATAATGTAGTTACAAGAAATATTCAAAAGAAAAATATAAGTGATAAGTTATTGAAAAAGGGCGATATCATTATTGAAAAATCAGGTGGGACTGATAAAAATCCTGTCGGTAGAGTTATTTATTTTGAAGGGGAAGAGAATAAATACTTGTTTAATAATTTTACTGGATTATTACGAGTTAAAGATAAGAATGAATGGTATCCAAAATATGTTTTTTACTCAATGTTTGCATATTATAAAAAGGGTGGTACAAGACGATTTGAAAATAAGACAACAGGATTACATAATTTGAAACTAGATGATTATATAAAGAGATTGGATATTCAAAAGGCATCTTATGTTAATCAGGTTCATGTATGCAAATTATTAGATTGTGTTCGTTTTCAAATTGACAATATGGAACGAGAATTAGAACTATTAGATGAACTGGTCAAAGCCCGATTTGTGGAGATGTTTGGGGATCCTAGAATCAATGAAAAAAAATGGAAAGCTGGAAAAATTGTTGATTATTTTGAAGTGAAAGGAGGTAAAAGAATTCCTAAAGGAATGGGATATGCAGAAAGAAAAACAAACCATCCTTATTTGCGTGCATCAGATATGAAAAATGCAACAATTTTAGACGATGATATTCATTATATTGATGAGGAAGTTTATAAACGTATCAAAAGATATACTGTCAATGCACATGACATATATCTTACAAATGTGGGAGTGAATTTAGGAATGGCAGGTGTTATTCCTAAACAGTATGATGGTGCAAATTTAACAGAAAATGCAGTTAAGTTAGTTCCTAAAGATAAGATATTATTAAATGGAATGTTTTTGTCATATTATATTAATTCTCCTGGCATTCAACATTATATAAATGAGAGAAAAATGTCTGTTGGAGTTCCGAAACTGGCCATTTTTAGAATTGAGTCTATGCCACTATTGTTACCCCCTCTAGAACTCCAGAACCAGTTCGCATCATTCGTAGAAGAAGTCGATAAATCAAGGTTACGTGAACTACTTGCAATAAAACAAATTAAGTTACTATTGAACGATTCATGGCTTTTATTTTATTAGTTGTGATTATATGTCAATATATCAATAAAATTTCAATTCATAAGCATAACGTGCTAGAATTATTATATGAATATTATTTGTGGGGGTATTTACAATGAGTAAATTTGAAATGAAGAATGTTATTGAAAATACAGGAAATGAAGTTAAAAAGGCTGTTTCAAAAGGGAAAGATATTGTTTTTGATTCTAATGATAAAGTGTTTGATGCTTTAGATATTAATAAAGATGGAAGAGTGGATACTGAAGATATAATTATTCTTGGGCTAAGAATACCGGGTGTTCATATTGATCGAGAAGAATTTTTGAGAAAGCAATTTATGAAAAACTATGCAAATGATGTTATTCAAGACGCAGTAAAGTTCAATCCAGCACATGCAGGTATAACAGTTGAAGAAATTGATAATATTGCAGATCAAGTAATCCAATATGAAAGAAATTGTGTGAGTGGTATTTCCTTAGCATTGGGTGCTCCTGGTGGAGTTGCTATGGTTGCTACATTACCAGCAGATATTGCTCAATATTATGGGTATATGCTAAGAGCTATACAGAAATTGTTATATCTGTATGGTTTTCCTGAAATAAATGTTGAAAATGGTGTGAATATTGATGACGAGACTATGAATCTTATTACTTTATGTTTGGGTGTAATGTATGGAGTAGAGGGCTCAGTTGCAAGTATTAAGATACTTTCTAATGCATTAGGAAAAGGAGTAGAGAAAAAACTATTACAAAAAGCACTAACAAAAGGTACTTTCTATCCTATTGTAAAGAAAATCTCAAGATGGTTTAGTGTGTGTATGACTAAACAGGTTTTTGCTGGTTTCTTTAGAAAAGCAATTCCTGTAGTTGGTGGTGTTGTTGGTGGAGGAATAACTTATTTATCATTTAAACCTTGCTGTGATAATTTGAAAAAGTCATTACAGGACACAGCGTTATGTAATCCAAGTTCAAGAAAATCATTTGATGAGTTTGATGTAATAGATGCTTAATTAGAGTGATTTAATAGTAGTTGGTTACGTATAAGAAATGAATAAGTAATTTTATGGAATTAACGTGTGAAAGGTTGTTACAATGGAGTTATTTGACTTTTATAATAAAAAAGCAGCCTTAGCTGCTAATCACTACTACCTAACATATCTCTTAGTTCTTTAAAAGTATCCTCTATAGGTGCTACTCTACCATTTCTAACATCTTCTTCAGACTTCTCAAGTAATTCCAATAATTCATCATGTTGCTTTGAATCCATAAAATCACCTCCATGTAATATAACTAAAGTATACCATTCTACTAGTCAAAAAGATAATGTAACCACAATTATTCCCAATAAAGTTCTTTTTTAGAATATAATAGAAGCATAAAGGAGATGGTACTATTGAACTTTACATTTTTAAAGAAAAAAACAGAATTTCAGGACTTTGCTGAAATATGTATAGAAGCAGAAAAAGGACTTATGGTATCACCTTCATCCTGTGCAATGCTTACAAGACGTGCATTAGAACAAGCAGTTCATTACATGTATAAGAACGATATAGACTTACAGATGCCATATAGAGATAATCTAAGTGCTTTAGTCAATGAATACACATTTAAACAAATTGTTCCTAATGATGTTTATGAAGGTATTAAATATATAGTTAAATTGGGTAACTATGCAACGCATACAAATGCTAAGGTGAATAGAGAAGAAGCAGTACTTGCTTTGAATAATCTCTATAGACTTATTAGCTGGATTAATTATTCATATGGAATAAATTACCAGGAACAGTTACCTAAATTTGATCCTGCTAAGTTACCTGATCAAACACATATGTTTGTGAATAAGGATCTTAAAGAACAGATCAGAGAGATTCTTACTAAACAAAAAGAAAAAGAAGCAAAACAAAAAGAAGAACTTGCTAGAGTTATTGCTGAAAATGTGGAATTAAGAAAACAAGGTGCTGCTAAGAGAAAAGAAGAGAAAGCTGTTGAGTATATTGATGTTAATAATGCTCTTGAATGGCAGACAAGAAAACTTGTTATTGATCTGCAACTTAAAGAAGCAGGATGGGACTTTGATACAAATGTACAAGTAGAATTTCCTGTACATCATATGCCAACAGAGTCTCGAGATGGTTATGTAGATTATATATTACGTGGTAGAACTGGGAAGATTATAGCTGTTATAGAAGCTAAAAAAACAAGCGCAAATCCTCGTATTGGACGTAATCAGGCTAAGCTTTATGCAGATTGCATTGAAAAGGAATATGGTCTAAGACCTGTCATATTCTATACAAATGGTTATGAAACATATATCTGGGATGACATGATGTATCCAGATAGAAGGATTTCTTCTATCTTCTCACAGGATGAGATACAGTTACTTATTGATAGAAGAGATACTCGTAGAAGTATTTCTAAACCTGTTATACAAGATGCCATCACAAACCGTTATTACCAGAAAGAAGCCATTGTAAGAACATGTGAAGACTTTGAAAAAGGAAGTCGTAAAGCATTACTTGTTATGGCAACAGGGAGTGGTAAAACACGTGTTGCGATAAGTTTAGTAGATGTATTGACTAAAGCGGATTGGGCAAAGAATATTTTATTCCTTGCTGATCGTACTGCATTAGTAAGACAGGCAAAGAAAAGTTTTGTAAACCTTTTGCCATCTTTGACTACATGTAACCTTTGTGAAAATAAAGATGATCCAGAAGTATCAAGAATGATCTTTAGTACATATCCTACAATGATGAATGCGATAGATGAAACAAGAAGAAAAGATGGAAATCGTTTATTCACACCAGGACACTTTGATCTTATTATTCTTGATGAAAGTCATCGTAGTATATATAACAGGTATAAAGATATATTTGATTACTTTGATGCTTTACTTATAGGTTTGACTGCAACACCTAAAGATAGTATTGGGGCTAATACATATTCTATATTTGACTTAGAAACAGGTGTCCCTACATATGCTTATGAATATGAAAAAGCTGTAAAAGATAAATATTTGGTCAGTTACCATTCTTATGAAACAAAACTAAAGTTCTTGGAAGAAGGTATTTGCTATGATGATTTATCGGAAGAGGAGAAGGAAGAATTTGATACACTTTTCCCTGATACTGATACGATTGAGTCATCACAGCTAAATAAGTTTATCTTTAATTTAAATACAATTGATACTGTGATCAGAGAACTTATGGAACATGGTATTAAGATTGAAGGAGGAGATAAGATAGGTAAAAGCATTATCTTCGCTGCCAATCAAAATCATGCCAATAAGATTAAGGAAAGATTTGATGTACTCTATCCTGAATATAAAGGAAAACTAGCTGAAGTTATTACATTTAATACAAAATATGCTCAGGAAGCTATAGAACGTTTTGGTAAAACAGACAGTTACCCTCAAGTAGCTATTAGTGTAGATATGTTAGATACAGGTATAGATGTACCAGATATCGTTAATCTTGTGTTTTTTAAGAAGGTAAGAAGTAAATCGAAGTTCTGGCAGATGATTGGACGAGGGACAAGACTAAGAAAAGACTTGTTTGGTCCAGGAGATGACAAGAAAGAATTCTTAATATTTGATTACCTAGGAAATATGGAATATTTCAGAGTAAACAAGAATGCTGAAAAATCAGGTATTATAGAATCACTCTCTCAGCGTATTTATAAGTTGCGAGTAGATATACTTTATGCACTTGAACAGAATGCAACAGACCAGGATTATGTTGATGAAATCAACAAACAGATCAAAGAAATGTCAGACTATATTCAAGCACTCAATGAAGATAGTTTTAATGTAAAACTGCGTTTGAAGTATGTACATCAATATAAAAATCCGGATAATTGGAGAAATCTCAATGAAATGGATACACATTATATTAAAGATGAATTGTCTTCACTTGTTGTTATTCATGATGAAGATACACAAGCTAAATTCTTTGATAGACAGATGTATATGATTGAAATGGCTTATCTCAATCATTATGACGCTACTTCAGTTATCAACAATGTTGTTGCAATCGCAAATGAACTTTATAAAAAACAAGCAACTCCTGATATTGCAAGAAATGCTGAATATTTGAAATGTGCCAAAGATCCTGATTATTGGAAGACAGCTAATTATTTTGATCTGGAAGTACTACGTGAGAAGATTAGAGGACTTATTAAGTACTTAACAAAAGAAGATCCAGTAAAGCCTATAGATACACACTTTACTGATGAAATCATTGAAACAAAGGTGAATGATGCTTTCTATAATGATGAAGGATTAGAGAACTATAAAGAAAAAGTTCAACATTATTTAAAAGCACATGAAGATGATGAAGCTATCTATAAACTTAGACATAATCAAGTGATTACTCCAGATGAAATGAAACATCTAGAAAACTTATTATGGATTGACTTGGGAAGTAAAAACGATTATCGATTACATTTTGGTGATACACCTATCACAAGATTAATTAGAAAGATAGTGGGATTAGATAGACAAGCAGCTATGGCTGAGTTCTCACGTTTCTTAGATGATCAGAGCTTGAATTCTAGACAGATTCACTTTGTAGAGTTAATAGTAGATTATATAGTGAAAAATGGTTTCATTGAAGACAAGAAGGTCTTATCACAGGATCCTTTCAAGTCAGTTGGTAGCATGAGTGCCTTATTCAAGGATAAGATGAATATTGCAAGAGATATAATAAAGACAGTGGATATATTTATCGAAAGACTTTAAAAGTAAACGTTCACAATTTTGAGAGTATTCTATCACTATAAAAAATAATTATAATTGAAATTTTTGATAAAAACTAAGCAGAAAAATAGCTAATCGGATATCCCTAAACTGCAAACGTTTTCAGTAAATGCATTCTACAAATTGTGTAAATTTTCACAAAAGTATGCTTGTTTTTTCACAAGAAGTCATGTATAGTGAACTTACAAAATATGAATAAGAAATATTTTGGTCAATGGAGGATATAAAAATGGCTGATAAGAAAGTCGAAAAGAAAGTTGAAGAATGGACAGAAGAAAAGACTGATGCTTGCATTGATGAGTTAGTTAATAACGCATTAACAGCATTAGATGAATTCGAAGGTTTTGACCAGGAAACTGTTGACTACATCGTAGCAAAGATGTCAGTTGCTGGTCTTGATAAACACGGTGTTCTTGCAGAAGCTGCAGTAAAAGAAACTGGCCGTGGTGTATTTGAAGACAAAGCTGTTAAGAACTTATTCGCTTGTGAATATGTTACTAACAACATGCGTCATACAAAGACTGTAGGTATTATTAATGAAGATCCACTTACTGGTATCACTGAAATCGCTGAACCAGTTGGTGTTGTTTGTGGTATCGTTCCAGTAACAAACCCAACTTCTACAGTTATCTTTAAGTCTTTAATCGCTATGAAGACTAGAAACCCAATCATCTTCTCATTCCACCCAGGTGCTCATGACTGTTCAGTTATGGCTGCTAAGGTAATGTTAGATGCTGCTGTAAAAGCTGGTGCTCCTAAGAACGTAATCCAGTGGTTACCAATGAAAACTATGTATGCAACTAGTGCATTAATGAATCATCCAGGTGTTGCTACTATCTTAGCTACTGGTGGTAACGCAATGGTTAAGGCTGCTTACTCTTGTGGTAAACCTGCTTTAGGTGTAGGTGCTGGTAACGTTCCTGCATACGTAGAAAAGTCTTGTAAAATCAAAATGGCAGCAAACGATATTTATTTATCAAAATCATTTGATAACGGTATGATTTGTGCATCTGAACAGGTTGTTGTTGTAGATCACGAAATCTATGATGAATTCAAGAAAGAACTTGGTCGTTATCATGTACATTTCTGTAATGCTGAAGAAAAGAAGAAACTTGAACAGTTCATGTTCGGTGCAACAGCATACAGTGAAAACGTAAATGAAGCTCGATTAAACAGCATCGTTCCAGGTAAGAATGCTACTTGGATTGCTGAACAGGCTGGCTTCAAAGTAGCTGATGATGTTAAGATCTTAGTTTGTGAAGTTAAGGAAATCGGTCCTAACGAACCAATGACTAGAGAAAAACTTTCTCCAGTATTAGGTATGATCAAAGCAAACTCTACTGAAGATGGTATTGAAAAGGCTGCTCAGACTGTTGAATTCAACGGTTTAGGACATTCAGCTGCAATCCATACTACTAATCATGAAATTTCTAAAGCATTTGGTAAGAGAATCAAAGCTATCCGTATTATTGAAAACGCTCCATCTACATTCGGTGGTATCGGTTCAGTATACAATGCATTCTTACCTTCATTAACACTTGGTTGTGGTTCTTATGGTCATAACTCAGTATCAAACAACGTAAGTGCTATTAACTTACTAAATATTAAGAGAATAGGGAGACGTAACAACAATATGCAATGGGTTAAACTTCCTCCAAAGATTTATTTCGAAAGAAATTCAATCAGATATCTTAGAGATATGAAGGAAATGAAGAAAGCAATGATCGTTACAGACAGAGGTATGTATGACCTTGGTTATGTAGGAAAGATCGAAGATGTTATCAGAAGAAGACGTAACAAAGTAGACGTTGACTTATTCATCGACGTTGAACCAGATCCATCTTTAGATATGACTCTTAAGGGTCTTGAAATCATGAAGAGCTTCCAGCCTGATACAATCATCGCTATCGGTGGTGGATCTTCAATGGATGCTGCTAAAGTTATGTGGTTAATGTATGAACATCCAGAAGTTAACTTCGACGACATCAAGCAGAAATTCATGGATATCAGAAAGAGAGCATTCAAGTTCCCAGAACTTGGTAAGAAAGCTAAGTTAGTATGTATCCCAACTACTTCAGGTACAGGTTCAGAAGTAACTCCATTCGCAGTTATCACTGATACTAAGGAAAACAAGAAATATCCATTAACTGACTACGCTTTAACTCCAACAATCGCAATTGTTGACCCTGAATTCGCTATGTCTATGCCACCAAGAATCGCTGCAGATACTGGTATTGACGTATTAACTCATGCTATTGAAGCATATGTTTCAATCTTAGCTTCTGACTTCACTGATGGTTGGGCTAAACAGGCTGTTAAGTTAGTATTCGAAAACCTTGAAAAGTCAGTACTTGAAGGTGATCCTGATGCTAGAATTAAGATGCATAACGCTTCATCAATCGCAGGTATGGCATTCGCTAACGCATTCTTAGGAATGAACCACTCATTAGCTCATAAGATCGGTGGAGAATGGCATATTCCTCATGGACGTACTAACGGTATGTTATTACCACATGTAATCAGATACAATGGTACAGTTCCAACTAAGTTAAACATCTGGCCAAAGATTGAAGACTATAAGGCAGATAAGAAATATAGAGAATTAGCAGAATTAATCGGCTTACATCCAAAGACTGATGCAGAAGGTGTTGAAATGTTCGCACAGGCTGTTGAAAAGTTATGGGTAAAAGTTGGTGGTGCTGTAAACGTTAAGTCACAGAACATCAGCAAAGCTGATTGGGAAGAATCAGTACATAGAATCGCTATGAACGCATACGAAGACCAGTGTACTCCTGCTAACCCAAGAATGCCTATGGTTAAAGATATGGAAGCTATCCTAGAAACAATCTACGATTACGAATCTCCATTCGCTAAGAAATAATTCTTAAAACCATTTTAGAGGAAAGCCTTACGGCTCTCCTCTTTTTTGTGTTACATTATGTTAAATAAAAACGGTTGTTGACTCATTATAATAAAATGACTAAAATGGTCTGTCGGAGGACACTGTCATGAAACATAAACGTTTTTTATTCTTGCTTACTGCAGCTGTCGCTTTCATTATTCAATTAATCGATATCATTTCTTATACAATCAAGTTTTCTATTACACAGACATTTGTGCTTGTTATTATACAGATGATTGGTTTAGTAGGTTATGCTTTTGATGCAAGAAATGTAGTAAAAAATAAAAGAAGAATGTTTTATATACTTCATAGTATCGCATTCATCATCATATACCTTATAAATCTTACTTATCAATTGTTCCTTAACCCAGCATTAAGACATGTTAAAGTTATAAGTAGTGTGAATATCAGTCCATTAAAGACAATACTTCTTTATTACACAGCTTATACAAGACATACCTTACCAATTAAGAATATCATTCTGAATATGATTGGGAATGTCATGTTGTTTATGCCTTTTGGGTATTTTGTATATGTCTTATTCAAACCAATGCGTTCCTTTCTACCTTATTTCCTCTTTTTCTTATTTATGATTATAGGAGTAGAAGTCATTCAATATATTTGGAAGGTTGGATCAGCAGATATAGATGATATCATTCTGAATATGAGTGGCGTACTGATTCTATATATTGTATTGAAAATCCCATTCATTAAAAAATTATTCTAAAGTCAAAAAATCACAAGTATTACACATCTTTTCTGTTACAATAATTGTATATGAAAGAGGTGAATCTTGTGCTTTTTATTTTTCTACTATTGTTGTTCTTATATTTGTTCCTTACAAGATACTACATCACTGAAGATGTGATTGTAAAAGAAGTCCTTGAAGATAAAATTATATTTGAATCAGAACTCGGTAAAGAAATTGTACTCAAAGTAACAAAACCTCATGAATATCTAGAAGGACAAAAGGGACAAGTCTCATTCCATGGAGAAAGAATCGTATCATTTCAAAAAGCAGCCTAGAATGGCTGCTTTTTGATTAGATGACGTTAAAGTGTTTTAAGGCATTGTAGATGCCATCATCTTCAATATCAGTTGTAATATACGTTACATAATCAAATAGAACAGGATTAGAATTGCCCATAGCCACTGATTCTTTAGTATAAGTCAACATTGGTAGATCATTTGTAGAATCACCAATAGAAATACAATCATCAATAGAAGCACCAATGAGATCAATAAATGTTTGAATACCTGTTGCTTTAGAACAATCTTTAGGAACTACTTCAATGAAGTCTTCAGCACGCTGGATATATTCTAAATCATTTTTAAATGCATCCTTAAATGCTTCAATATCATCTTCTGGTGTATACCATGCAGTGAACTTATCAAAATTAGGTTCATCATCTTTATGATATACAGGAACATTTACTTTAATATCTTTATAATGTTCTTTGATTTCCTGAACTGTCTTTGTCTTAATTGTTTCAGGGAAATAAATAGATTCAGGACCTTCTAATACGGCATCAATATTTAATTCAACAGCTTTATTCACAATTCCTTTCTTTAATTCTGAAGGAAGTTTAGCATGATAGATTTCTTTACCATGATAGTAGATATTAGTCCCACAACCACAGATATAACCATCTAATCCTAATTCTTTAATTACATCTTCTATAATACAAATAGTACGTCCTGTATTCACCATCAGGATATGTCCATTATCCTGAGCTAGTTTAATTGCTTTCTTTGTACTTTCAGGAACAGTAAAGTCTGTTTCTGTAGATAAAGTACCATCAATATCAAAAAATATAACTCTTCTACTCATAAATATTCTCCTTGTTTTATAAACTAAAACACAAATAATTACATATGTCAACAATCTCTCAATTCTTGAAAATACCACATGGTAGCGCATTAATTTACTATGAAGCGACATTGAATAGAAACCTAATATGTGATAAGATTAAATAAGATTCAGAAAGGATTGAGAATATGTATAAGATTGTAAAAAAAGAAGTGCTTAATGACGTTGTACAGTTAATGGAAGTACATGCGCCAATGGTTGCAAGAAAATGCGAACCAGGTCAGTTTATTATTTTACGTGTAGGAGAAGACGGAGAAAGAATCCCTCTTACAATTGCTGATTATGATAGAGAAAAGGAAACAATCACAATAATTTATCAGATTGTTGGTTACTCTACTAAACAGCTTGCTAAGTTAGAAGAAGGAGACTATATCACTGACTTCGTAGGTCCTCTTGGTGTCCCTACTCATCTTGAAAAGAAGGATCACGTGATCGGTGTAGCTGGTGGTGTGGGTAGTGCACCATTATTCCCACAGTTAAGAAAACTAGCAGAACTTGGTACTAAGGTTGATGTAATCATCGGTGGACGTGAAGAACAGTATGTATTATGGGCAGATCGTTTTAAAGAATTTTGTGATAATGTATATATCGCAACGAATGATGGCTCTGTAGGTACAAAAGGTTTTGTTACTGATGTATTAACTGATTTACTTGATAAGGGTGAAAAGTATGATGAAGTTATTGCAATTGGACCAGTTGTAATGATGAAGGCAGTTGTTGGAGTAACTAAGCCTAGAGATATTAAGACAATGGTTTCACTTAACCCAATCATGATTGATGGTACAGGTATGTGTGGATGCTGCCGTGTTACTGTTGATGGTAAGATCAAGTTTGCCTGTGTTGATGGACCAGACTTTGATGGTTTAAATGTTGACTTTGATGAATTAATGGCAAGACAGAGAATGTTCAAGGAAGAAGAACATCTTGTTGACAGCAATGCAGACCGTATGTGTAACTTAATGAAGGGGGTTAAATAATATGCCTAATATGTCAAATGTAAAGGTAGAAATGCCTTCTCAGGAACCTGAAATTCGTGCAACTAACTTTAAAGAAGTTGCTTTAGGATATACTAAAGAAATGGCTCAGGAAGAAGCAGCTCGTTGCTTAAACTGTAAAAAGCCTCGCTGTGTGGATGGATGTCCAGTAAATGTACCTATCCCTCATTTTATTCAGGAAGTAGTGAATGGTGATTTTGAAAAAGCTTATGAAATCATCACTACAGAAAATGCTTTGCCTGCAATCTGTGGTCGTGTATGTCCACAGGAAAACCAGTGTGAAGGTAAATGTATTAGAGGTATCAAGGGTGAATCAGTTGCCATTGGTAGACTTGAAAGATTCGTTGCTGATTACCATAGAGATCATGGTAAACCAACTGAAACTAAGATTGAAAAGAATGGCAAGAAAGTTGCTATTGTAGGTTCAGGACCTTCAGGTATCTCATGCGCAGGCGAACTTGCTAAACGTGGTTATGATGTAACAGTATTTGAAGCATTACATAAAACTGGTGGTGTATTATCTTATGGTATCCCAGAATTCCGTTTACCAAAAGATTTAGTACAGGCTGAAATTGATGGTGTTGCAGACTTAGGTGTTAAGTTTGAAACAAACGTTGTAGTTGGTCGTTCTATCACAATTGATGAATTACAGGAAAGTGGTTATGATGCTGTATTCGTAGGTGCTGGTGCTGGTTTACCTCGTTTCCAGGGTATTCCAGGTGAAAACCTTGATGGTGTTTATGCTGCAAACGAATTCTTAACTCGTGTTAACTTAATGAAGGGTTATGAATTCCCTAAACATCCTACTCCAGTAAAAGTAGCTGATACAGTATGTGTTGTAGGTGCTGGTAACGTAGCTATGGATGCTGCAAGAACTGCTAAGAGACTTGGCGCTAAGAATGTATATATCGTATATCGTCGTAGTGATGCTGAAATTCCTGCACGTGCTGAAGAAGTACATCATGCTAAGGAAGAAGGTATTATCTTCAAGTTATTAACTAATCCAGTTGCTGTTCATGGTGATAATGGTTCAGTTAAATCTCTTGAATGTGTAGAAATGGAATTGGGAGAACCAGATGCATCTGGTAGAAGAAGACCAATTGCAAAAGAAGGTACTAACTTCACTATTGATTGTGGAACAGTTGTTATCGCAATCGGTCAGTCTCCAAACCCATTAATTAGACAGACTACTCCTGGTCTTGATTGCCAGAAGTGGGGTGGTATCATCGTTGAAGAAGAAACTAACCATACATCTAAAGAAGGCGTATGGGCTGGTGGTGACGTTGTAACTGGTGCTGCTACTGTAATTCTTGCTATGGGTGCTGGTAAAAAAGCAGCAAAAGCTATTGATGAAAAATTAAGTGGTGAATAAATGTATTGTACACGATGTGGTAAAGAATTAGAGGCAGGTACAAAGTTCTGTCCTAATTGTGGAGAACCTGTGAGATTAGAAAATAGAACAGACTACACAAATATGGAAGACTATGCTTCTAGTAATGGCTATACTAGTCCTTATTATGAAGAAGATCGTGCCTCTGTTGGATTATGTATCATTTCATTCCTATTCCCTTTTATGGGTGTTATCTTCTTCTTCATGAAAAGAAGAACGACTCCAAATAAGGCAAAGGCATGTCTTATTACAGGAATCGTTAGCTTTGTATTGAATTTTATTGCAACTTATGCATTATTATTAAACACAGGAATCAGAATCTTTTGATTCCTGTGTTTTTCTTTTTAAAAAAATTAGAAAAAAATCTATTTAATGATAATAATAATTTACTGATATTTTTTATTATGATAAAATACTCTGTTGTAAAGGAGGAAGTATCATGCATAAATTATTAGAACCATATGCAGCCCTTGTCCCATTCCTAGGTGTTGCGTTAGGGGATAATGTTGAAATAGCTTTACACGATCTCACATCTCCTGAACAGGAAGTTGTTGCTATCGCAAATGGTGAGATTTCTGGCAGAGAAGTTGGTGCTAAGCTTTCAAATTTATCTGTTCATTATTTAGAAACAAAACAGTATGAAAAAAGTGACTATGTCATGAACTACAAAACAGCAGGACCTGATGGTAAACTGTTAAAATCTGCAACATACTGGATCAAGGAACCAGACAATGTTTATCCTGTTGGTATGTTATGTATTAATGTCAATGTTACAGATTTTGAATATATTGAAACTGCGATGAGAAGAATTCTGGGTATTAAAGAAACAACAAATGTAGAATTCAAATATGATAGCCCAATCGAAATCTTATCTTCTCCACTTGATGAGATGGTAGAAAAATACATCAATGAATGTATGCAGAATATGGGAGTTCCATCTTATGTTCATGCAGAAAGATTAAAAGTAGAAGAAAAGATCAGAGTTGTTAAATACTTACAGGATAAAGGAACATTTAAAGTAAAAGGTGCAATTGCTCTAGTTGCAGATAAGTTAGATGTTTCTGAACCAACAATTTATCGTTATTTAAAGAAAGCATAGGAGGAAAAACATGGATTTAGTTTACGTAAGTGGTCATAAGAATCCGGATACAGATTCAATTTGTGCGGCCATCAGTTATTCATATTTATTAAATGCAACTCATAAGTACGGACAGGCAGTACCAGTAAGACTTGGTGAAGTAAGCCGTGAAACTGAGTATGTATTAAAGAGATTTAATGCACATACACCACAGTTATTAATGTCAGTTAAACAGAAAGTAGAAGATCTTGATTACGATCAGGTAACTTTATTCTCTAAAGAATTAACTTTAAGAACTGCTTGGTCATTAATGTGCCAGATGAACTTAAAGAGCGCTCCAGTATTAGATGATCATTCTCATCTTTTAGGTTTATTATCTTCTACAAACATTATTGAAGGTTACATGGAAGATTGGGATAAAGATATCTTAAAGAATGCACATACTCCAATTGAAAACGTTGTAGATACATTAGATGCTAAGATCGTTTATTTAAACCCTGAATTACGTACTATCAAGGGTAGTCTTCATATCACTGGTATGAACTCTCAGGAAGTTATTGATCATGTTAATGAACATGATGTTATTATCACTGGTGGTGATAGAACTGAAGGTATTCGTGAAATGTTGAAGAAGAAGGTTGATTTAATCATCCTTACTAACTCATTACACTTAGAAGAATCAGTTCTAGAAGAATGTAAGAACGCAGGTGTCAGCGTAGTGACTACTGCTTTCACTACATTCAAGACTTCTCAGCAGATCATTCAGGCAGTACCTGTTGAATATGTTATGCAAAAGGGTGATTTAACATGCTTCTCTACAGATGATACTGTAGATTACTTAAAAGAAGTAATGAGTGAAACAAGATATCATTCATATCCTGTTATCGACTTAAATGATCAGGTAGTAGGTACTATCTCTCGTTTCCAGGTTATTACTGGTGATCATAAGAAGATGATTCTTGTTGACCATAACGAAAGAGGACAGGCTGTAGAAGGTATTGAAGAAGCAGAAATTCTAGAAGTAGTAGACCACCACAGAGTGGCTGATTTCCAGACTGTAGGTCCATTACAGTTCAGAGCTGAACCACTTGGCTGTACTTGTACAATTATTGCGAAAATGTATAAGGAACAGGGTGTAGAAATTCCTAAGAATGTAGCTGGTTTAATGTTAGCAGCTATCATCTCTGATACATTATTATTCAGATCTCCAACTTGCACAAAGACTGATAAAGAAATTGCGTTAGAATTAGCTGAAATTGCTGGTGTTGATGCTGAAGAATTTGGTTTCGCAATGTTTAAGGCTGGTACTTCATTAGTAGGTAAATCAATTGAAGAAATCTATAACCAGGATTACAAAGCATTCAATATTGGTGATGCAAAAGTTGGTATTGCTCAGGTTAATACTATGGATATCGATGGATTTGCACCACTTAAGGCTGAAATGCTTGAATATATGGAAAATCTATGTGTTGAAAATGGATTCGATACAGCAGTTCTATTATTAACTGATGTAATCAATGCGACAAGTGAAGTATTTGTTGCAGGCAGCCATCCTGAATATGTAGAAAATGCATTTAATGTACAGTTAGTTGAACATCAGGCAAACTTACCAGGTGTTATTTCTCGTAAGAAACAGGTTGTTCCAGCTATCACTCGTGCTATCAACGCTTAATAAATTTAGCTATTTGTTGAGAACTCAACGAATAGCTTTTTTTGTTATTTCTAAATTGTTGATAAATTAAAACAATAAGAATAATTTATTATTGCACACTTAATTGAAATAGTTACTCGAAACAATATTTCACTATTTTATCGTAAATATCGCCATAATCTTATCTGATTTTGTATTTTGTACATATAAAAGTATGGTATTTTTGCAGAAAATTTGGTATACTTACTGAGGCATAAAAAGATTGTTTTTATTTTTAAACAAAAAATATTTAAGGAGGAGAGTATGGAAAACTCAAAAATGAAATGGTATACCCTGGCTTTCATGGCATTTTCTACTGTTTGGGGTTTTGGTAACGTACTTAACGGTTTCGTTTACTTCAACGGTATCCAGGTTATATTCAGCTGGATTTTAATGTTCGCACTATACTTCGTACCATATGCCCTTATGGTTGGTGAACTTGGTTCAGCATTTAAAAATGCCGGTGGGGGTGTCAGCTCATGGATCAAGGAAACAATGGGTCCTAAACTTGCATACTATGCAGGGTTCACTTATTGGGCTTGTCACATCACTTATATCGCAAGTAAAGGTACTGGTGGATTAAAGGCTCTTAGCTGGGTAATCTTCAGAAACCATACAGTTTATGATAGCTTACCAACTATCTATGTTCAGCTTGCTACACTTGCTGTATTCTTATTATTCTGCTATGTCGCAAGCCGTGGATTAAACCCACTAAAGAAACTTGCTACATTAGCAGGAACTTCAATGTTTGTTATGTCAATCCTTTATATCTTAATGATGTTCGCAGCACCAGCTATCAACCCTAATGGTGGCTATGTACATATGGACTTTAGTTTTAAAAACATCGTGCCACAGTTCAATGTACAGTACTTCACATCATTATCTATTTTGGTATTCGCAGTTGGTGGATGTGAAAAGATTTCACCATATGTAAACAAGGTAGAAAACCCTGAAAAGGGATTCCCTAAAGGTATGATTGCACTTGCTATCATGGTTTGTGTATGTGCTATCTTAGGTACATTCGCAATGGGTATGATGTTCGATCCTAAGATGATCAATGCATCTGAAGAAGCATTCAAAAGCTATGTTGCTAACGGTGCTTATTGGTCATTCCAGAAATTAGGTGAATACTATCATGTGGGTGATGCATTACTAGTTATCTACGCATTATGTAACATGGTTGGTCAGTTCTCTACTTTAGTATTAAGTATTGATGCTCCACTTAGAATGTTGTTAGACAACGAAGAAATTAGAGAATATATTCCATCTGCTTTATTCAAGAAGAATAAGTATGGTGCATATATTAATGGTATTAAGTTAGTTGTTGTACTTTCTGGTTCAATCATCTTAATCCAGTCATTCGTTCCCGGTGCAGCTGCTGTATTAACACAGTTAAATAAGCTTAACTCAGTATGTATGCCAATGCGTTACTTATGGGTATTTGCTGCTTATGTTGCTTTACGTCAGGCTATGGACAAGTTCCCAGCAGATTATCGTTTCGTTAAGAATCAAGCTGTTGCTAAGTTCTTTGGTATCTGGTGCTTCATCGTAACTGGTGCTTGCTGTGTACTTGGTATGTATGACAAAGATCCATTCACATTCGCATTAAACGTAATTGCCCCTGTAGTTCTTTGCGCTTTAGGATTAATCATGCCTAAACTTGCAGAAAAAGAACGCCGTGAAGGAAAAAGATAAATGATATAAAATATCCTTTTGGCAGGGCCAGAAGGATATTTTTATATAAATTAAGGAGATAATAAAAAATGTTTAAGGAAACTTCAAAAGAATTATTAGATTTCTTATCAAAAAGTCCTACTGCTTTCCATGCAGTAGAAAACTATCGTCAGATCTTAAATGCTGATGGATTTAAAGAATTATTAGAAAGTGAACATTGGGATATCGTACCAGGTGGTAAGTATTATGTAACAAGAAATAATACAAGTATTTTAGCTTTCAAAGTAGGTACAAAGTTAGACAACTACAGTTTCAACATCGTGACTTCACATACAGATTCACCAACTTTCAAGGTTAAAGAAAATGCTGAAATCGAAGTGAAGAATAAGTATACTCAGTTAAATACTGAAGGATACGGAGGAATGTTATGTGCTACTTGGTTAGATCGTCCTCTATCAATTGCTGGTCGTGTATTAGTATCTGAAGGTAACAGCATCGTTACTAAGTTATTAAACATTGATCGTGATTTATTAATGATCCCTAATGTAGCTATTCATATGAACCGTGCTGCTAATGATGGATTCAAGTATAACTTACAGGTAGATATGCTTCCATTATTAAGTGGTGGTGATGATCGTCAGAAAGACTTCAAACAGATTATTGCGGATGAATTAGGTGTAAAGAAAGAAGACATCTTAGGACATGACTTATATCTTTATAACCGTATGGCTCCATCTATCTGGGGTGCTAATGAAGAATTCATTTCTTCAGGTCACTTAGATGATTTACAGTGTGGTTTCGCTTCATTAAAGGCATTACTTGCTGGTTACAATGATGAATCTATCGATATCATGGCTTGCTTTGATAACGAAGAAGTAGGTTCAGGAACTAAGCAGGGTGCTGATTCTACATTATTGAGAGATACATTGATTCGTATCAACAATGCTTTAGGTAAGACTGAAGAAGATTACCATCGTGCACTTGCATCAAGCTTTATGCTTTCTGCAGATAATGCACATGCTGTACATCCAAATCATCCAGAACATACTGATGTAACTAACTGCACTTATATGAACGAAGGTGTTGTTGTTAAGTCACATGCTGGTCAAAAATACACAAGTGATGGCGTATCAATGGCAGTTGTAAAGTCTCTTGCATCTGGTGCAGATGTACCTCTACAGTATTTCGCTAACCGTTCAGATAAGGCTGGAGGAAGTACTTTAGGTAATATTGCTATGGCTCAGGCTTCTATGAATGCTGTAGATATCGGTTTACCTCAGCTTGCAATGCATTCATCATATGAAACTGCTGGTATCAAGGATACTTACTATGCAATCTCATTAATGAAGGCATTATTTGATTCACATATTCAGGAAACATCTACTCATAGCTTAGAAATTAAAAGTTAATGAAGTTTCAACAAGATAGAGAAAAGCTCATGGTTTCTATGATGGTAGGAACCATGACTTCCTATATTGCTCTTATGTTTGTCAAAGAGCTGATCAATCAGAAGTATTTAATCAATTTCTATATCGATAGCTTAGTTGCTGTTGTTGCACTTGTTCTGGCATTCCTGCAGATCAAGATGCAGTATAAGATATATAAAGAGAGAAAGATTTCTTCTAAATCACTCAATATTACATTATTAAGCATTCTTTTCGCATTAATATTAAACGTTTTATTCCCTAAGGGAATTGATTTCTCATTCCTCGTACTTGTTATTGGAATGATCATATCAAACCGTTTATGCAGTAAAGAATGGCCAAAGTGAACTACTCCGACTTAATATTTTATTAAGTCGGAGTTTTTTAGATGCTTACGCATCCGTTTAAGAAGATTGATATTTAAGTCTCCACCTATTGCTAGGCAATCCTTATTCTTATAGGCGTGTCCACTTCGCCTCTACTGTATAGGATGTTTACATCCACAACACTACTTTTACGCATGATATTTAATGCACCATTCACATCTGCATTCAGAACTTTTCCACTCGCTGTTCTATACTGTCCACGATGTATTCTCTTTCCACTGAAATGGTATTCTTCAGTATCATCACTCTTATAGACTGGTATGACATCCTTATCCCAGAAGCTTGCCTTTGAGGTGTAGGATTCCTCCTGCATTACAAGTGTGATGCCATTCAGTTCACAGAGATACTTAAGCTTATCTATTAGCTTTCCATAAGGAATATTGATAAATATCTGATTATTTCTTTTACCTATATTGGAACCTTTTTGAAATGTTTCATTATAGCCCACAACAATAGTTCCGATATCATGATCGATACAGTAATCAATCACCCTGCGTGCAGTCTTGTTCATGTAGTCATTTATTCTATTGTTACGCCTGTGTGCTAATGCTTTCTGTCTGTTGGTTGTCTTCTTTCCAAAATGCTGCTTATCCTTGATGGACTGTAATCTTGCATTTTCCTTGTTGAACCACTGGTTAATGGACTTCAGTCTTCTTCCATCGATGATGAATGTTTCACCTTTACTTGATACTCCAGTGACAAGATTATTGATACCAAGATCTAATGCCAGTGCATTTGTTGTATTGAGATTCCTTTGAATGCATTCAGCTTCATAGATATACTGTATTTCAAAGAACCTGGCATCTGCCTTTGGTATGATACGTATTTCCTTCACTTTCTTATCAAGCAGTATAGGTGGGATAGTAATCTCAACAGCCTTATGTGTCTTTTTGAAGCTGTTTGAATATGGAAGTATGAGCTTATTCCCTTTAAGTCTTACAAATCCAATGACAAGTGTAGTATATCCATCCTTTGGAAGATAGCGTGGAAGTCTGCAGTCCTTAAGTGCATGCTTTCCCTGATTTGCCTTTTTAAGAAGACCAAAGAATGACTTGAATGAACCATCAACTTCCTTCAGTATCTGCTGTGCCATATTGGAATTAAGCGTTCTATAGTTATCAGACAACTTCAGAAGTGCATAGTTCTTCTCATAATTGAGATACTTGCCTTCTGCAAAATAATGCTGTCTGATGTTATAGATTGCCTGATTAGTAAGATTCTTTGCAATATGACATAATTCCTTGATGGAACGATAGTCTTCCTTAGACAGATGCTTTACCTGCTGCTTGACTGTAAGATACATATATTTAGCCTCCTTTCTACAGATTTAGGAAAAAAACTTCCCATATATTTTATACTCTCACTATTCCAAAATTTCTCAAACAAATTCATCATCAGCATTCATTACCCACCTATGTTTTATATTGAGATGGGGATTTCTGCCGTTTCTTTAGATAAATTTGTTTTCTCGTAAATCCTTTAATTTAGAATTAACCTTTTATGGCTATCTTTATTACAGAAAGATGTTATAATGGAGTAGGAAGAGAACATTAGCACCTGCCGATTCTCTTCAACTGCCTCATGCCAGTGACCTGAACGCTGGCTTTTTTTGTTAGAAAGGGTGATTATAATGAAAAGATTAGCACATAGAGGGTATAGTGATTTATTTCCAGAAAACACAATGTCTGCGTTTGAAAAAGCAGTCAATTCTTCATTTGAAGGGATAGAAACAGATGTACAGATGACAATAGATGGCGAACTTCTGTTATTACATGATGATAAGATCAATCGTACAAGTAATGGAAAAGGTGTTTTAAGAAATATGACATTTAAAGAAGCACGTCAATATAATTATAATAATAAGATGGATATCACAGAACAGATTCCTACGCTTGATTCTCTCTTGACATTACTTGATTCTACCGATAAATTATTGAATATAGAAATCAAGGATACTGTATCGAGTGGTCTTGAAGAAAAATTAAGAGATGTGATTATGAAGCATCATATGACAGATCGTATTTATTTTTCTTCTACAAGTCTAGAAAGATTATTAAATATGCGTGCTTTAATGCCTGATTCTTATTATGCTTTAATTGTATTAAGAGGTTATAAGAAGTGTAAGCAGCAGGTGATTGATCATCATTTAGATGGTATTCATAGTCGTTATTCTTATTTAACGCATGAAGAAATAGTAGATTTAAAAAGTAGACATATTAAAATAGGTGCCTGGACAATTAAAGAAAAAGAACAGTATGACTTCTTTAAAAAAGAAGGTATTGATTTTATATTTGCAAATGGATTATTTGAAGAGGATAAATAATGAGATTAGATAAATTTTTAAAGTTATCACGTATTATTAAGAGAAGAACATTATCTAAAGAAATAAGTGAAGCATCACGTGTTAAAGTCAATGGCAAAGTAGCTAAACCTGCCACTAAAGTGAAAATTGGTGATGAAATAGAAGTCAGCTTTGGACGTACTATTTTAACAGTGAAAGTATTGATGCTTAAAGACCATGTATTAAAGGATGAAGCATCTTCTCTTTATGAAATTATTAAAGAAGAAAAAGTAGAAGAAGAAACTATTTACTAAGAGCCTTTTGTAAGGTTCTTTTTTTAATGCTAGAATAATGGTATAATTCGATTAGTTAAGGAGTTGACTCGAATGGCTAAAAAGAAGAAAAGAATGGGTAATATATATGGAATTGTCTTTCTTATAATTTCTGTATTTCTTATTTATACTTTAACCGCAAAAGTACAGCATATTAAGACTGAAGAGGCCACTTATCAGAAACTTGTTGTACAAAAGAATGAATTAAAGAAAGAAAAGGCAAAACTCGCAAAAGAAGTAGATAGTTTAAATGATAGTGATTATGTAGTACGTTATGCGCGTAGTCATTATATATTTTCTAAAAATGGTGAAGAAGTGATTATTCTACCGGAAAATAAATAAGCATGTGCTTATTTGTTTTTGTAAGGAGATTGTATGTTTCAAAAGATTTATAATAAATGTAGAGATAAAAATATAATTGTTTATCTTCCTGACGATTATTATCAAAGTGAAGAAAGATATCCTGTACTTTATATGAATGATGGTCAGAATGCCTTTTTTGATGATCAGGCTTATATTGGTGTCAGCTGGGGTATGGAAGATTATTTAAAGAAAAGTGGTTTAAAGGTTATTGTAGTAGCTATTCCCTGCGTCTTTAGTGAATATGGTCGTGCAAGTGAATATGGTCCCTGGGATGTTGACAGTGGTGTCTTAATGCGTGATGAGTCTCATGAGCTCATTAAAGGAACTGGAGAAGAGTATTGTGAATGGTTGATTCATGATCTAAAACCATATATAGATGGCCGTTATCGTACATTAAAAGATGATACGGCTATGGTAGGGAGCTCTTCTGGTGGAGTAATCACTGCTTATGCCTGTATGAAGCATCCAGATGTATTTCATAAGGGTGCTGCAGTTTCAACTGCCTATTGGCTCTATCAAAAGGAATTTATTGATTTAGTGAAGACAAGTGACCTAAGTGGAATTGAACGTTTTTATTTTGATGTAGGTGGGAAAGAAGGTTATGATGATGACTCTTTGAGTCAGGATTATTTATGGTCTAATAATGAAATAGAATATTTAATAAGACAAAAAGGAATTGACTATATGTATCGTGTCTTTGAAAATGATGTACATAGTGAAGCCTGCTGGAGAAATAGAGTACCAGTCTTTATGTCTTATTTATATGGAGGAGAATGATTATGTATAAAATGATGTTGTCGGATTTAGATGAAACACTTCTTATAGGTCAGCATGTCCCTGTATTTAATCAGGAGGCAATACATGAGGCTAAAAAGCATGGCTTGCGTTTTGTAGTCGCAACGGGACGATCTCATAGAATGATTGGGGATATTCTTAAAGAAATTGGTACATATGATATGCCTGGTGAATATTCTATTTGTTTTAATGGGGGTCTTGTAGTAGAGAATAAAGACTTTAAGATTCTTCATTTCCAGGGTCTTGATTATGAATTATTAAAGAAATGTTTTGATTATGGATGTAGAGAAAATCTTTGTATGCTCGTTTTTACACTAGACTGCTGTTATATTTATAATCCAGATGAATTTGAAGTAAATAGAAAGATTGAACAGAAAACGCCAATGAAGGTGATATATGATCATGAGATTGAATTCTTAAAAAATGAATCTATCGCTAAGATTCTTTTGGTAAAAAGAGATATGAATTACTTGAAGGAATTACGTGATGAGATGTATCAGAATATTGGAAATCAAGTAGAACTCACTTTCTCTTCTAATCGTTATCTAGAATGTAATGCGATTGGTATTAATAAGGGTGTAGGTTTAAAGTGGCTTGCAGATTATTTGAATATTGATATTAATGATACAATTGCGATTGGCGATAATTATAATGATGTGTCAATGATTAAGGAAGCAGGACTAGGAGCCTGTGTAAGCTGTGCTCATGATGATATTAAAGAAATCAGTGATTATGTCTGTGAAAAGAATTTTGATGAAGGCGCAGTGAAAGAAGTAATTGAAAAGTTTGTATTGAAAGGAGTAGAAGATGGAATATAAGTTAATAGCAAGTGATTTAGATGAAACTTTATTAAACGATGACCATGTTGTACCAGAAAGTAATATTTATTGGATTCAAAAAGCAGTGAAGGAACGTGGTGTGAAGTTTGTGCCAGCAACAGGAAGAGGTTATATGCAGATCTTGCCTGAACTTACACAGTTAGGTTTAAAAGATGTGGAAGGAGAATATGTTTTAAGCTTTAACGGTGCTGCTTTAACTGAGAATAAAGATAATCGTATTATTGAATTCAATGGCTTAGGATTTGATAAGATGAAGGAAATCTTTGAATTTGGTTTAAAACAGGATGTCTGCATACATGTTTATACAAATGATACACTTTATGTATATAACTTAAGTGAATCTGAAGCAGAAAGAATCAAGCACCAAAAGCTTGAAGTTATTTATCCAAAAGAAAATAGTGTTGATTTCTTAAAGGATGCCACTATCGCAAAGATTTTATATCAGAATGTGGATGTGCCTTATTTAATGAGCTTAGAACCAAAAATGACAGATATTACTAAAGGATGTTCAGTAAGCTATTCTTCTAACCGTTATATGGAATTCAATAAAGAAGGCGTAGATAAAGGAGTAGGACTCCAGCATCTTGCAGATCAATTAGGTATCAAGATAGAAGAAACTATTGCGGTTGGAGATAACTATAATGATATGGCAATGCTTAAAAAAGCAGGTTTAGCTGTTGCTGCAGGTAATGCGGTTGAAGATGTTAAAAAAGCATGTGACTACACAACGCATGCAGATAATAATGAAGGTGTAGTTGCGGAATTAATTAAGAAGTTTATTTTTCATGAAGACATTTAAATCTATTATTGAAAATGAAGCCAAACAGCCTTACTATCAAGCATTACATGAATTTGTAGAAGCAGAATATGCTTCTAAGACAATATTTCCTCCTCATAATCATATATTGCATGCATTTAACTTCTGTGATTATGAAGATATAAAGGTTGTTATTATAGGTCAGGATCCCTATCATGAATTACATCAAGCCAATGGTTTAGCTTTTAGTGTGAATAAAGGCGTACGCATACCACCTTCACTTGTGAATATTTATAAAGAAGCTCATAATGATGTAGGTATTAATATACCAAATCATGGTGATTTGACAGCCTGGGCAAAGCAGGGTGTTCTTCTTTTGAATACTGTCTTAACAGTACAGGAAGGATATGCAAATTCTCATAAAGGTAAAGGCTGGGAAATCTTTACTGATCATATTATTGAAGAGATGAATAAGCGTGAAAAGCCTGTTGTGTTTATTTTATGGGGACGTCAGGCAGAAAACAAAGCCAGTATGATTGATACAAATAAACATTGTGTCATTACAAGTGCGCATCCATCTCCTTTGAGTGCTCATCGTGGTTTCTTTGGCTCTAAGCCATTTTCTCGTACTAATGAATTTCTTGTTAGTCAAGGGATAGAACCAATAGATTGGAGGATTGATTAATGTTTAGAAATATAGATAAAGCAATCGCATATATTGAATCTAAGAGACATAAGAATACAATTGAATCATTTGGAAGAATCCTAGAAGAATTAGGCATTAATACAAAACAGAAGAATATGATTCATATTGCAGGTACAAATGGAAAAGGTTCTACAGTGAACTATCTAAGAAGTATTTTAAATGCGCATGGGTATCATGTAGGATCATTTACTTCTCCTTATATGATTAAGCATAATGATCGTATTCGTATTGATGATCATCCTATTAGCGATGAAGATTTACTTGCACTAATTAATAAATATGAATCAGTCATTGAAGAAAAGAATCTATCTATGTTTGAAATTGATGTTTTAATCATGTTAGATTATTTCTCTACTCATGACTTAGATTATCGTATTATTGAATGTGGTATTGGTGGTGCTAATGATAAGACAAATGTCATTCAGCCAATTATTAGTGCAATCACTAATATTGGGAATGACCACTTAGATCAGATTGGTCCTAGTCTTTATGATGTCATCAATGAAAAGATGGGAATCATTAAAGAGGGACAATACTTTATTACAAGTGAAGTAGAAGGAACAGTACTTGCAAGATTACAGGAACAATGTGATGCAATGGGTGCGACAATGGTTGTTGTACCTGAATATCAGGTATCACGTTATCCATTCCATTTCCGTTATCGTGATATGGCCTTTACTTTAAAGAATCAGGGAATCTATCAGATTGCGAATGCGCGTTTAGCTCTTACTATTGCGAATAAGCTTATTACTTTAGATTCAGAAACAACTGAAAAGGCGATAGAAAGTGCTGTATGGTATGGTCGTTTTGAAATGATGACTGTAGCAGGACATCAAGTTATTCTTGATGGTGCGCATAATACGGATGGTATTAAAGCGTTACTAAGTACAGTGCAGTATGTCCGTACTGAAGATACAGTCTTTATCTTTTCAGGTTTAAAGGATAAAGATGTGGATGAAATGATTGAACTGATTGATGAAGCAGGTTATCCAATTTATCTCACTTCATTCAATGATGAACGTGCATCTGATTTAGCTAGTTATCGTAGCTTTAGTACTGTAACTGTAGTCCCACATTTTGCGGAAGCTATTAAAGTCGCATTACTTAAACATGATCAGATTGTTATTACAGGCTCACTTCATTTTATTTCTTCTGTAAGAAAATATCTCAAACAGAATTATTAAGTCAGACTTACGCGTAAGTCTGATTTTTTTATATTTAAAATGTAATAGATGTGTAGTATACTAAATGTAGTAATTTGATGAAATTGAATCTTATAACTATCATAATTGTACCAATTGTGGTAGAATAGATTTATCGAAAAGAAAGCGATTACATTTTTTAGGAGGAGATAGAGAAATGGGTAAAGAAATCGTTGCTATGATCCTAGCCGGTGGCCGTGGAACAAGATTAAAAGAATTAACTGCGAAAGTTGCTAAACCTGCTGTCTACTTTGGTGGTAAATATCGTATTATCGACTTTCCACTAAGTAACTGTGCCAATTCAGGTATTGATGTAGTAGGTGTTTTAACACAGTATGAATCAGTACTATTAGGAACTTATGTTGGCTCAGGTACTAAATGGGGTCTTGATGGTAATAACTCACTTGCTGCAATTTTACCAGCACGTGAAAGAGGAGAAGTAGGTGCTACTTGGTATGCAGGTACTGCTGATGCAATTTATCAGAATATTAGCTTCTTAGATCAGTATAATCCAGAATATGTATTAATCTTATCTGGTGACCACATTTATAAGATGGATTATGAAGAAATGTTGAATGTGCATAAAGAAAAAGGTGCAGATTTAACTGTTGCTGTATTGAATGTTTCATTAAAAGAAGCAAGCCGTTTTGGTATCATGAATACAGATGATAAAGGCTATATTTATGAATTCGAAGAAAAACCAGAAAAACCAAAATCTACATTGGCTTCAATGGGTATTTATATCTTCAGTTATAAAGAATTACGTAAATACTTAATTGCTGATGCAGCAGATGAAAACAGTAAGCATGACTTTGGTATGAATATTATTCCTGCCATGCTTGCAGATAAGAAGAAGTTATATGCTTGGACTTTTGATGGCTATTGGAAAGATGTAGGAACTGTTGAAAGCTTATGGCAGGCAAATATGGACCTTCTTGATGATAAAGAACTTGATCTTTATAATATCAAGAAAGATTGGAAGATCTATTCAGAAGATACACTTGGTAAACCACAGTTAATTGGTAAAGATGCAAGTGTAAAGAATTCATTAGTTACACAGGGATGTGTTGTTAATGGTGAAGTTGAAGGATCTGTTTTATTCAATAATGTTAACGTAGGTGAAGGTGCTAAGGTTATTGATTCAGTATTAATGCCTGGTGTTCTTATTGAAGAAGGCGCTGTTGTCAAGAAAGCAATTATTGATGAAGGCGTTGTAATTAAAGCTGGAACAGTTGTGAATGATGAAGCAAAAGAAGTCGCTTTAGTAAGTGACAATGGCAGATAAGGAGTGAAGAGCAAATGGCAAATGTAGTAGGATTAATCAATTTACATAGTAATGTATCTTTGAAAGGATTAACAGAAAGACGTCCAGTTGCTTCAGTTAGCTTCTTGGGTCGTTATGGTGTTATTGACTTCGTATTATCTAACTTTTCAAACTCTCGTATTGATAAAGTTGGTATTTTAGTAAAAGAAAAACCAAGATCATTATTGAAACATATTGGTTCTGGTAATGCATGGAACTTTAACTCTAAAAGAGGTGGTATTTCATTATTATATGATGAAAAATATGCCAACAGTAACATGTACAACCATGACATCAACAATATGTTAGAAAATATTGCATTCTTAGAAAAATCAACTGAAGATTATGTTGTTATTTCTCCAGCACATATCATTACTACTATGGATTTCTCTGATGTTGTAGAAGCACATGAAAAATCTGGTTGTGATGTGACTGTCGTATATAAGAAGATTAAGAATGCGAATGAAACATTTATCGGTTCTGATTTCTTAAAGATTAAGGACAAGCAGGTTGTTGATTTTGAATTAAATAAAGGTAATCGCAAGGATCGTTCAATCTCACTTGAAACTTATGTAATTAATAGAAAAGCATTAATTAAGATGCTTTATAAAGCACAGAAAGTATCTGTATTCTACGATTTAAGAGATACTTTAAATTATTTAAAAGATGAAATGAAGATCAACGCTTATGAATATAAAGGATTTGCGATGTGCATTGATTCATATGCAGCTTACTTCAAGACATCTCTTGAATTCCTTGATATTGATGTCTCAACTCAGGCATTCAAGTCTAACTGGCCAATTTTCACAAATACCAACGATACACCACCTTCAAAGTATCTAAAAGATGCTGAAGTTAAGAGTTCATATATCGCAAACGGTGTATTTATCGATGGTGCTGTAGAAAACAGTATTTTAGGACGTAATGTTAAGATTGGTAAAGGTGCTGTTGTAAAGAACTCAATCTTATTCAGTGGTTCTTCAGTAGAAGCAGGTGCTCATCTTGAAAATGTTATTATGGATAAGGATTCTAAGGTTAAACATGTCAAAGAACTTCTTGGTGATCCAACTGATCCATTGTATGTTAAAGAAGGTGACATTGTCTAATGAGAATCGTCTTTGCTGCTGGTGAAGCACTTCCCTATATTAAATCTGGAGGGCTCGCTGACGTTATCGGTTCTTTACCAAAAGAACTTGTGAAGAAAGGTCATGAATGTTATGTCATTCTTCCTAAGTATCAGGATATTAAGTTTCCAGAAACTTTAGAATATGTGACTAACTTCTATTTATGGGTAGGATGGAGAAGATGCTATTGTGGTGTCTTTAAGGCAGTATATGAAGGTGTGACTTATTTCTTTGTGGATAATGAACAATATTTCAGAAGACCTGGTTTATATGGTTATGATGATGATTATGAAAGATTCGCATTTTATGACTTTGCAGTTCTTGAATGTTTATCTCGTTTAGATATCATGCCAGATATCTTATCATTACATGACTGGCAGGCTGCAATGATTGCGCCTCTTTATAAAGAAAGATATTGCTATTATGATTTCTATGGTAATGTGAAAATTACATTCACAATCCATAATATCGCTTATCAGGGTAAATGTGATCCATTCTTATTGAATGATCTATTCGGTTTAGATAACTACTTATATTACAATGGTAATGTACGTAATGATGATTGCATGAATATGATGAAAGCAGCAATTCTTTATTCAGATGCAATTACAACTGTTTCTCCAACTTATGCCAAGGAGATTCTAACAGATGCTTATGGTGAAGGATTACAGAGTATCCTTGCTATGCGTAAAGATGATCTTTATGGTATTTTGAATGGTATCGATTATGATACAAATAACCCAGAAACAGATCCAAATATTCCTTACCATTTCAACGCTAATAGCGTTTATACTGAAAAGGTGAAGGATAAGCTTGCATTACAGGCTGAGGTAGGATTACCACAGGATCCTGATGTTGCACTTATCGGTATTGTAACTAGATTAACATGGCAGAAGGGTTTAGACTTGATCCTTAATCGTATGGAAGAAATCCTGCAGAGAAAGGTTCAGCTATTAATTCTTGGTGCTGGTGATAAGAAATATGAAGAACCATTAGAAGAAATTGCTGGTTTTGGTAATCCAAAGATTTCATTACAGTTAAAATATGATTTTGGTTTATCTTGTCGTATTTATGCAGGCTGTGATATGTTCTTAATGCCTTCATTATTTGAACCATGCGGATTATCTCAGATGATGTCTTTACGTTATGGTACAATTCCTATCGTTAGAGAAACTGGTGGATTAAAAGACAGTGTTCAGCCATTCAATGAATTTGATGGTACTGGTACTGGATTCAGTTTTGCTAATTATAATGCTCATGAAATGATGGACACTATCGATTATGCATTACATATCTACTATGATGATAAAGATCAATGGAATGGTTTAATTTATCGTGCTATGACTGAAAAATTAGACTGGGATCGTTCAGCTGATGAATACTTAAGAGTATTTGGTTCATTACTTGGTTAATACAAAGATGGGGGGTGTTTCCTCCATCTTTTTGCTTAGGAGATGATATTATGAGTCTATTAGATAAAGTAAAAGAGTTTGCTGAAAGTGAAGAAGTACAAAAAGGTATTCAGAAGGTAAAAGAGAATACAGAAGAAATATTAAGTGAAGAGAACGTTAATAAATGTGTTAATCGTGCGAAAGAGGCAGCAACCACTATTTCTGAATCAGACACCTATAAGAAAGCGAAAGAAAGTATAAAAAAGGTCACAGAGACCGAAGAATTCAAGGATGGTATGAATGATTTAAAAGACTTTGGAGCCAAAAGTCTTTCTCTCACATCCAAGGGACTTGATAAGCTTTCAAAAAAATTAACTGATACAAAGAAATAAGAACGGCGTTTGTCTTGAAGAATAGGCGATAATTTGATATAGTGAAATAAATTATAGATGAGAATGAATAGAACAAGAAGCTTACAGCGAGGATGAAGTGGTGAAAGCATCTAGTGGGAGGTTCTAGGATGCACCCATCTGAGTCTTTTTGAAAGAAAGAACGTTTGACTTGCGTTAAGAGTGAAAAGCTATGGTAAGGTGGATCGTCTTTATCATGAGCTTTTTTTATTTGAGGAGGATGTTATGAGACTATTTAACACATTAACAAACAAAAAAGAAGAATTTAAGCCAATTGAAGAAGGCAAAGTTTCTATCTATATTTGTGGTCCTACAGTTTATAACCATGCTCATATTGGGAATACACGTCCAATGATTGTGTTTGATGTATTAAGACGTACTTTTGAATATCTAGGTAATGATGTGACTTTTGTATCTAACTATACAGATGTAGATGATAAGATCATCAAAGCTGCTAAAGCAGAAGGCATTACAGAAAAAGAATTAACTGATAAATATATCAAAGCATATGAAGATGTCAGAGCAGGATTAAATATTGAAGATCCAACATATAAACCAAGGGTCACTGAAACTATGCCTGAAATTATTGATTTCATCCAGGCATTAATTGATAAGGGTTATGCTTATGAAGTAGATGGAGATGTTTATTTCCGTGTTACTAAGGTTAAAGAATATGGTATGTTATCAGGTATTAAGGTAGAAGATTTGATTGCGGGTGCAAGTGATCGTACTCTTTCTGTTGATGATAAGAAGAAAGAAAGTACAACTGACTTCGCATTATGGAAGAAAACAAATGAAGGTATTCAGTTTGATACACCTTGGTCAAAGGGTAGACCAGGATGGCATACTGAATGTGTTGTCATGATTAATAAGCTATTCAAGGATGGTAAGATTGATATCCATGGTGGAGGACAGGATTTAAAGTTCCCTCATCATGAAAATGAAATTGCTCAGTCTATGGCTTATAATGGACATCCTATCGCCAACTATTGGATGCATAACCAGATGATCAATATCGATGGTGAAAAGATGTCTAAGTCTTTAGGTAATGTATTATGGGCTAAGGATTTAATTGTAGAATTTGGATGCAATGTATTCAAATGGTTGATGTTATCTACTCATTATCGTAATCCATTAAATATGACTGATGATGTCATTGCAGGCGTACGTAAAGAAGTATCTAAAGTAGAAAATGCGACTAAGAATGCGTCTTTATATTTACAGGTGAACCATGTTCTTGCTCATGATTATAAGAAGGGAACTGTGGATGCTATGGTCAATGCATTAGAAGATGATTTAAATACATCTCTTGCATTAACACAAGTATTAGATCAGGTAAAAGTATTGAATCAGGTCATGCGTGTAAGAGAAAAAGACAATGATGTCATTGCGACTGAATATGCAACTCTTGTCAAGATGGGTGATGTTTTAGGCTTCTTATTTGAAGGTACTAAATTATCTGAAGAAGATATTGCTTTATATGAACAATGGAATGCTTATAAGAAAGAAAAGAACTTTGATGAAGCAGACCGTGTTAGAAAAGAATTAACTGAAAGAGGCATTCTATAATGCGTCCAGAGTTAATGAATGCGCTCGCTGTTGCTTATTTAGGTGATGCAGTCTTTGAAGTATATGTCCGTGAATATTTACTCACTGAGAAGGGAATTATGAAGCCTCATGAATTACAAAGAGCGTCTGTTAAATATGTCAGTGCTTATGCCCATGCAGGCTTTATGAAATATGCCCTATCTAAAAACTTCTTTACTGAAGAAGAAGTGCGCTTATTCAAACGTGGACGTAACTGCAAAGGACATTCAGTTAAGAATAAATCAGTTGTTGTACATAACCAGTCTTCTGGCTTTGAATCAATGATTGGACATCTTTATCTCACTGAGCAGACAGAAAGATTAGATGAAATATTTGAATTATTTAAGAAATATGTGGAAGAAGAGGAAGTGACAAAGTGAAAGAATGGATTTATGGCAAAAACACCGTCAGAGAACTATTAACAGGACCTAGACAGGTTTATGAAGTTATGATTCAGAACCAGTCAAAGAATGATGATATTGTGAAGTTGTGTCGCAAGAATAATATAAAAATGAGGATGACGGATAAAAATGGCTTTATTAAACTTGTAGGGAATGTAAACCATCAAGGTGTAATGGCTTTAATTGATGGTTATGACTATACACCTTTAGAAGATATCGTACGTAACATTCCAGAAGGAAAACAGCCACTCTTATTAATGCTTGATGGTATGGAAGATCCTCACAACCTAGGGGCTATTATTCGTACATGTGATGCAATTGGTGTAGATGGTGTTATTATTGGTAAGAAGCGTTCTGTTGGTTTAAATGCGACAGTCGCAAAGGTATCAACTGGCGCTATTGACCATGTTCCTGTGGCTCAGGTAACCAACTTATCTCGTACTCTAGATTCTTTAAAGAAAGAAGGATTCTGGGTAGTAGGTTGTGAATTAGATAACTCTACAGATTATCGTGCTGTAGATTACAATATGCCACTAGTTCTTGTGATTGGATCAGAAGGATTTGGTATTTCTCGTTTAGTAAAAGAACATTGTGATATGAATGTCATTCTACCAATGGTAGGTCATCTCAATTCACTCAATGCCTCTGTAGCTACTGCCGTATTACTTTATCAGGTATATAACTCACGTCATCCTCTCTAAGAGGAGGATGATCTATGGATGATCGTACATTAAAGGAACTGATTTATTTAGCAAGATCTAATGATCCTGTCGCATTACAATATCTTTATAGTTATTATGATGCTTTAGTCAAAGCAGTGATGAGAAAGATGAAGTATATCTCATCTATGTCTCTAGAAGCACAGGACTTATTGCAGGTAGGATTGATTACCTTCGATAAAGTATTCTGGAGCTATCGTGATGACTTAGATACTACATTTGATGTATATGCGAAAAGCTGTATTATTAAAAAGATGCAATCATTACTTAAGAAACAATATACTTTCTTTACTCGTTATGAAAAGAAATCTGTTTCTCTAGATAAGATTGTGAACTATGAAGATTCACGCACTTATGGTGAATTGATTGCAGATCAAAAAGTGGAGTACTCTCCACAAAAAGCACAGAATCTAGAAAAAATCTGGGAACTTATTTATGCGATTATCCAGAATGAGACATCAGAAAGAGATCAAAAGATCTTTCATCTTGTTTTATTAGGATATCCTGAAAAAGAGGTGGCACTGATGCTTAATATTTCAATAAAGTGTGTTTATAACAGTGTTTATCGTGTAATGACTAAATTAAGAGCACATCCATTAGGGGAGTTCTTAATTATCAATTGACGATATTGTGTATTTATGATAAATTAATTTAGGTTAAGGAGTGATAAGATGAGAGAAAAGGTAATCTTAGTATGCACGGAATGCTTATCACGTAATTATTCAGTTTATAAGAATAACAGAACAAATGTAAAACGTTTAGAATTACGTAAGTACTGCAAGAAATGCGGTAAGCATACGATACATAGAGAATCGAAATAAGGAGGCTGCATCCATGGATGATAAGGCTAGAAAAGAAAAGCTTAAGCAGGAACGCAAGGAGCTTAGAAAAGCAAAGAAATTGGAACGTCAAAGACGTTTAGAAGAACAAGAAGATAAGAATCCATTAAAATTTAAAGAATGGTTTTCTCTAAAAGGTATTCGTCAGGAAATTAAAAATGTTCATTGGTTAACAAAGAAAGAATTAGCTCGTGATGCATTTGTAGTACTTGCATTTACAGTAATTCTAGGTGTTTATTTCTATGGCGCAGATGCATTAATTGCATTAATTTTAAAGACATTGGGGTTAAGTTAATATGGCAGAAGAATTAGAAACTAAAGTAGAAAATACTGAAGAAACTCATGATTCCAATAATGAAGGAAGACAGTGGTATGTTGTTAATACATATTCAGGTCATGAAAATAAAGTAAAAGAAAATCTTGAAAAACGTGTTGAATCAATGGGACTTCAGAATATCCTTTTCAATATTGTGATTCCAGAACATGTTGAAACAGAAATCAAGAACGGTAAGAAAGTGAACAAGACAGTAAATATGTTCCCTGGTTATGTTCTTGTAGAAATGATCATGACTGATGAAGCTTGGTATATTGTTCGTAATACACCAGGTGTTACAGGATTCATCGGATCATCTGGTGGAGGGGCAAAACCTTTCCCAGTAAATAAGAGAGAATTAGATCCAATCTTAAAGTCAATGGGTGTACAGACTACAGCTGTAGAAATTGATTTTGGTGTAGGTGATTATGTAGAAGTTCTTGCTGGACCATTTGCAGCTAAGAGTGGTAAAGTAGAATCTATCGATAAAGATAAAGAAACAGCAACAGTACTTGTTGATTTCTTAGGTAACCTTACTCCTATTGATTTGGAATTAATTCAGCTTAAGAAGATCGAAGAATAGACGTGCTTATGCATGTCTTTTTTTGTGCTTGAAGATAAAAATGGTATCACTTACAATAATATTAGGAGGTTATATGTATGGATGCATTTATTGAACTAAAGAATGTTGTGAAAAGCTATACAATGGGAGATGTCACTATTTATGCAAATAATGGTGTGAATTTTAAAGTAAATAAAGGTGAATTCACAGTTATTGTAGGTGCCTCTGGGGCTGGTAAAACAACTATATTAAATATGCTTGGTGGCATGGATACACCTACAAGTGGCACTATTGTTGTAGATGGTCATAACATTGCGACTTATGATGATAAACAATTAACAGATTATAGAAGAGATGATATTGGCTTTGTATTCCAGTTTTATAATCTTGTACAGAACTTAACAGCATTAGAAAATGTAGAGCTTGCTTCACAGATTTCTAAGGATCCACTCAATTCAGTAGATATTCTAGAACGTGTTGGTCTTGGAGAACGTAAAGATAACTTCCCAGCACAGTTATCCGGTGGAGAACAACAGCGTGTAGCCATTGCCCGTGCTATCGCAAAGAATCCTAAACTATTATTATGCGATGAACCAACAGGAGCACTTGATTATCAAACAGGTAAATCAATTCTTGGTTTATTAAGAAGTATGTGTGATAACTATGGAATGACTGTAATCGTTATTACACATAATTCAGCCCTTGCTCCAATGGCTGATCAAGTCATACATCTTAAGAATGGAAAAGTGGAAAGACAGGAATATAATGAACATCCTGAATCCATCGATAATATTGAATGGTAAAAAAGAAATTCTATTGGAAAACTGTCTTTAAGAACATCAGTCAGTCTAAAGGACGTTTCTTTTCCATCTTCATGATTATATTCTTAGGTGCTGCAGTCTTTTCAGGGCTCAGAAATACCCCTTATACAATGGCTTCTAGTGTAGATACATATCTCAATAATCATAATTATGCCGATCTTACTTATATTGCGACACTTGGCTTTTCTGATGAAGATGTCGCAAAAGTAAGAAGTCTTAAGGGTGTGAAGAAGGTTGTCCCATGTTATCAGTTTGATGCTTTATTTTCACATAAGGATGGTAAATCAGGTGTCACTGTTTATTCACAGGATCACTATGATCAAAATATGCTGGATCGTCCTGAAATAGTAAAAGGACGTTATCCTAAAAAAGAAGATGAATGTATCATTGATGTCAATTTAGGTAAATATAATTACAAGATTGGTCATACGATTGAACTTTCTAATGATAATGGGACTAAGACATATAAGATTGTAGGTATTGTGAATGATCCACGATATATCAGTAATGTAGATAGAGGCACCAATACACTAGGTGATGGAACCAATAGTGGATTTGTGGAAGTATTAAATGATGGGGCAAGAGAACTTGGTTTAAATAGCAAGGTGGCTCAGTTAAGAAACAATGATCGTCTATATACTTCTTTACTTGTCGATGTAGAAGGTGCCCAGAATTATGATTTATTTAGTTCTGATTATGATGATATGATTGAAACAGTAAATACACGTATCAAGAGTACATTATCTGAAGAAATAAGTGATCAATATGATCAATTAACAGGAGATATGCAATCACAGTTAGATGATGCAAAGAAACAATATGAAGAAGGCTATCAGGAATATAAGCGTAATCTAGATTCCTTTAACTCACAGATATCTGAAGGAAAGGTGAAGTTAGCTCAAGCACGTATTCAATTCTATGAACAAAAGAAGGTCTATTTAAAGAAAGCCTCACAGGTTACTCAAGCCTCACAGCAGGCTTATAATGAAACTAAGAAAATAGATCAGGAAATCAAAACACTTCAGAACTCTATTAAAGATACTCTAGGTAGTATTAAGGATAAAGAATCAGCAGAGGATGCTTATACAAAGATACTTACTGAGATGAATGAAAGTTTGGGTCAATTTAATCAGAAACTTCAAGGCGTAGGACAATTACTAGAAGGGCGTATACAATTAGAAAAAGCCCAATCACAATTAGATGAAGCAGAAGCAGAACTTAATATCCAGCAAAGTAAACTTGAAGTCACTGAGAATAATGCGAAGCTGCAGCTCAATGCAGCAAAAGATCAGCTAGATCAAGCAAAGGCACAAATAGAACAAGCAGAATCACAATTAAGTCAGATTCCCAAAGGCACTCTATATTCACTTACTAAAAGTGAAAATGTCGGTATTGCGACTTATGAATCCTATAAACAGGCCATTGCATCTATTGCACAAGTATTTCCGCTCATATTCTTCTTAGTAGCTGCTTTAGTTTCTCTTACAACTATGACACGTATGATAGAAGAACAAAGAGGCTATTGTGGAACACTTCGTGCACTAGGATATAGTAAACAGGATGTTATAATGCAATATATTGTCTATGCTTTTCTAGCAACATTCTTTGCCTGTATCTTAGGTATATTAGTAGGTAATCAGGCATTCCCTCGTATTATCTATTTCTTATTCACATATTTAATGTATGGCATTAATCAATCAGCAGTACTAGTACAGAAATGGTCTATTTCACTTGTAACTATACTTATTTCTGTGGGTGTTACATTACTTGCAACATTAAGTGTCTGTTTACAGGAACTTGTTTCTACACCATCTGTCTTGATGCGTCCTAAAGCACCTAAGGCAGGTAAAAGAATACTCATGGAACGTATACCTTTTATCTGGAAACGATTGAACTTCAATCAGAAGGTGACTATGAGAAACTTATTCCGTTATAAGAAACGTTTCTGGATGTCTGTCATTGGTATTGCGGGATGTACAGCGTTAATCATGCTAGGATTTGGTGTTAAGAACAGCTGCTCTGAAATCATTCCTTCACAATATGTAGAAGTATATAAATATGATGCACTTATTAAACTTAATAGTAATGTAGAAGATACAAAAAAGATTGAAAACAAGATCAAGCGTTTAGAAGGTATTCATAACTTAACGAGTGCTATGCGTCAAAACATTACAGTACTAGGCAATAGTGAAGATTATTATAGTACGATGATTGTGTATGACAATGCGGATGAAATTAAGAATTTTATTCACTTTAAGGATTATAAAACAAAAAAGAAGATTATCTTAAATGATGAGGGTGTTGTCATTTCACAAAAGCTTGCGGAAAAGCTGAATGTGAAAAAAGGAGAAACACTTACTTTCTCTCTTAATAATGGTAAATATACAGTCAAGGTGGCAGATATTGTAGAACACTATGTCAATCATCAAGTTTATATGAGTAAGACTTTCTATGAAAATCTGACTGGTATGAAATCATCTGCTTCTATACTTTATGTAGATATGAATACAAAGAAATCAAATATCAATGCCTTGAAGAACTATCTTGATCATCATGATATTGGTAGTATGGAACGACTTACTGCTACACTTGATGAATTCCAGCAAAGAATGTCTTCATTGAATATTATTGTTGCCATCTTATCAGGATGTGCTGCCTTACTTTGTTTTATTGTTCTTTATAATTTAACGAACATCAACATTGGTGAACGTAAAGGTGAAATCGCAACAATCAAGGTATTAGGATTCCATCGTAAAGAATATTGTGACTATATTTTTAGAGAAAATATCATTCTTTCTTTGATTGGGGCCTCACTTGGTATGTTCTTTGGTTATTTCCTTCATCGGTTTGTTGTATTAACGGTAGAAATGGATAATATGTTATTTATTCGTACAATGCCGCTTTATATCTATTTAATTGCGTTTGGTATGACAGTGGGCTTTACAATTATTATCAATCTTGCGATGCGCCATATCCTTGATCAAGTGAATATGGTAGAGTCTTTAAAATCAATTGAGTAAAAAAAGTCAAAAAAAATTAAAAAAGCATTGATTTTTGCTTTGTATTATGTATAATTGGTAATCGACGCATGGCGTCAAATGCGTGGGAGGGTTTCGGCCCAAACGAACCACAGCACGGACAATATTTTAATGGAGGTGTGTACCGTGGCAAATAATGGTAAAAAAGTAGTAAGAATTATGAAGATCCAGTTCCCAGCAGGTGGTGCTAAACCAGGACCAGCTCTAGCAGGTGCAGGAATTCAGATGCCAAAATTCTGTACAGCATTCAACGATCAGACTAAAGATCGTCATGGTGAAACTGTACCAGTAGTTTTGACTGTTTATGAAGACAAGAGCTTTGAGTTCGTATTAAAGACAGCTCCAGCTGCTGAAATGATCAAGAAGGCTTGTGGTATCAAGAAAGCTGCAAGTGATTCAAAGCAGACTGTTGCTACTCTAAGTGCTGACAAGTTAAAGGAAATCGCAGAATATAAAATGCCTGACCTTAACGCTAATGATTTAGAAGCAGCAATGAAAATCGTTGCTGGAACAGCACGTAACATGGGTGTCAAAGTAGAAGGCTTAGACGCTTAATTAATTAGCAATCTGATGGAGTTGAATTCCGTCATTACAGTGGGAGGTCTATCCGTTAAGACCACTTAAGGAGGAAAGAAAATGTCAAAAAAAGGAAAGAAATATGTAGAAGCTGCTAAGCAGATTGAAGCTGGCAAGCTATACTCAATCGAAGAAGCAATTGAATTAGTTAAGAAGACTACTACTGCTAAATTCGATGCAAGTGTTGATGTTGTATTCAAGTTAAACCTTGATACTAGACATGCAGATCAGCAGTTACGTGGAGCTATCGTGCTTCCTAACGGAACTGGTAAAACAAAGAGAGTTTGTGTTATCGCTGAAGGTCCAAAGGCTGAAGAAGCTAAAAACGCTGGTGCTGACGTAGTTGGCGGCCAGGAAATCTTAGATGAAATCGCTAAAGGTTGGTTAGAGTTCGATGTTATGATCGCTACTCCTGATCAGATGCCTAAGCTTGGTAAATTAGGACGTGTTTTAGGTCCTAAGGGATTAATGCCAAACCCTAAGACTGGTACAGTAACTATGGATGTTGCTAAAGCAGTTAATGAATCTAAGGGCGGTAAAGTTAATTATAGAACTGATAAAGATGGTAACGTACATCTTCCAATCGGTCGTGTATCTTTCGACAGCGCTAAGCTAGTTGAAAACTATGAAGCTATCCATGCTTTATTATTAAGAATCAGACCTGCAGCAGTTAAAGGAACTTACGTTAAGAACTGCGTAGTTTCATCTACAATGGGTCCAGCAGTAAAAGTTGCTGCTTAATTATTAATGCCGCAATCAATATACCGTAGACAGTAACTGACGCAAGTCTCAATTTGTTACCGAGGGATATTGTCATGTATGAATGACAAACTCCTAGGTAATCTAGGAGTTTTTATATAACGCGTATATTGTTGCAATAAAATTTTTATGGAGGTGTAACAATGGCTAACGAAAAAGTATTAGTCGCTAAACAGGCAGTCATCGACGAAATCACTGATAAGTTAACTAACGCTCAGTCAGTAGTAGTTGCTGAATACCGTGGCTTAACTGTTGATGAAGTTACTGAACTTCGTCGTGCTTTAAGAGCTGAAAATGTAGAACTTAAAGTTTATAAGAACAAATTAGCTCTTCGTGCTACAGAAGCTTGTGGTAAACAGGAATTAGATGAATTCTTAACTGGTCCAAACGCTATTGCATTTGGTCATGATGACGCTGTTGCTCCAGCTAGAGTACTAGCAAAATTTGCTAAGGAACATGAAGCTCTTGTAATCAAGACTGCAATCGTTGAAGGCAAATTATTGAGCAAAGAAGAAGTTATGGAACTTTCAAAGTTACCAAACAAAGAAGGTATGTTATCAATGTTATTGGCTTGCTTAAAGGCACCAGTATCAAAAGTTGCTAGAGCTGTTAAGGCTGTAGCTGACAAAGAAGCAGACGGATCTGCAGAAGAAGCAGCTCCTGCTGAAGCAGAAGCAGCTGCTTAATATCGAAATAAAGGAGAATATTAAAATGGCAAAGTTAACAACTGATGAAATCTTAGCTTACTTAGAAGAAGCTACAATCTTAGAATTAAACGAATTAGTAAAAGCAATCGAAGAAAAGTTCGACGTTACAGCTGCTGCTCCAGTTGCAGTTGCTGCTGCTGCTGAAGAAGAAGGACCTGCTGCTAACGTAACAGTAATCCTTAAGGAAGTTGGACCTACAAAGGTTAAAGTTATCAAGGCTGTTAGAGAAATCACTGGTTTAGGACTAGTTGATGCTAAGGGCTTAGTTGACAAGGTTCCATCTGAAATCAAGAAAGACGTACCAGCTGAAGAAGGTGCTAAGTTAAAGGAAACTTTAGAAGCTGCTGGTGCTGTTGTTGAATTAAAGTAATTTAATACAAACACAATTATAAAAGCCCTATCTTAGGGCTTTTTTCTTATGAGGAATGAGAATGTCACACTATTATACAAATGATGAAATAGAAAGCAGACCAACGATTATTCACTTTGATTATCAAGGACATTCTATTGAGTTTCATAGTGATCGTGGTGTTTTCTCTAAGGATAGTGTAGATTTCGGTTCAAGAACACTACTTGACACTGTTAATCTAGAAGGTGTAAAATCAGTATTGGATGTTGGGTGTGGATATGGTGCTTTGAGTATCAGCTTAAAGATGGTTTATCCAGATATCGCATTTGATATGGTTGACGTCAATAGACGCGCAATGGAACTTGCTAAACGCACAATTGAAGATTATCATCTTGAAGATATGCATGTATATGAAAGTAATGCATATGAGAATGTAGAGAAGACATTTGACATGATCATCTCTAATCCACCAATTCGTGCTGGCAAGAGTGTTGTGACTACTATTCTTAAAGAAAGTTATTCACACTTAAATAAGAATGGACGCCTTGTGATTGTCATACAAAAGAAACAGGGTGCACCAAGTGCTAAGAAATGCATGGAAGAAGTCTTTGGGAATGCGGAAGTATTGAAGCGAAATAAAGGCTATTACATAATTCAATCAATTAAATAATGAACTATGGGGAAATTGTATAAATTTCCCTTTTTGGGTTGACACAAAAGTACCCTTGTGCTAGTATACTAAAATGCCTACTCATGTATAAAAGCAGGTCATTTTGACCCTTTTTAGCTTGCAGATAGAGATTAAAAAAGGAGTGGAACGGATTTTGGAAAAGAATGTAAGAACTGCAGAAAGCCGCATTAAGCGACGCAATTATTCTCGTATTAGTGGTTCTTTGAAACTACCTAACCTTGTCGAAATTCAGACAGATTCATTTAAGTGGTTTCAGGAAAAAGGTATAAGAGAAGTATTTGAGGATATTTATCCTATCACAAATTTTAACGACACATTATCATTGGAGTTTGTTGACTGTCGTTTTGATGAGCCTAAATATGATGCAGATGAAAGTAAAGAAAGAGATGCAATCTATGCAGCTCCTTTGCGTGCTACTTTACGTCTTGTAAATAAGAAAACTGGAGAAATCAAGACAAGTGAAGTATTTATGGGTGATTTCCCATTAATGACAGATTCAGGTACATTTGTTGTTAATGGTGCAGAACGTGTTATCGTTTCACAGTTAGTTCGTTCTCCAGGAGCTTATTTTGGTAATGGAACAGACAAGATTGGTAAGACTGTCTTCAATGGACAGGTGATCCCATCTCGTGGTACTTGGTTAGAATTTGAAAATGATGCCAAGGATGTTCTAAATGTTCGTATTGACCGTCAGAAGAAGATTCCAGGTACTATTCTTTTACGTGCTCTAGGACTTTCTTCAAATGAAGATATTATTGAAGTTTTCGGAGAACATCAGTTCCTCTACAATACATTTGAAAAGGATCCAACACATAACACTGATGATGCGTTAATGGAAATTTATAGTAAATTGAGACCAGGTGAACCAGCTACTTTAGATGGTGCTAACTCATTACTATTTGCGCGTTTCTTCGATCCAAAACGTTATGATTTAGCAAAAGCAGGTCGTTTTAAGCTACGTAAGAAATTAAGCTTATTAGATCGTATTGCTGATCGTGTTCTTGCTGAAGATGTTGTTGACGTTGATGGCAACGTTGTAATGACAGAAGGTACTAAGATTACTAAAGATAAATTAGAAATCTTAAAGCCAGTATTTGAAGCAGGTGCACATACAAGAGAAATTAAAACTAACGAAAATATGCATTCTAATCATACTATTCAGGTATTAGATGTATATACAGATGAATCTAAGTCTATCAAGATGAGAGTAATCGGTACTGATCTTTCATTAGATAGTAAGTTTGTCACTATTTCAGACTTTATTGCTGCATATTCTTATATGCTTAACCTTGTTGATATCTATGATTCTCAGGACTTAGCAGCAGAAGATAGAGTGTCTTTAATGAGCCGTATTGGTTTATTGGATGATATCGACCATTTAGGTAACAGACGTGTTAGAACTGTTGGTGAATTAGTTCAGAACCAGTTCCGTATCGGTTTATCACGTATGGAAAGAGTAGTTAAGGAAAGAATGTCTTTAGCTGAAGATGATTCTATGACTCCACAGTCATTAACAAACATTCGTCCATTAACTGCTGCAATCAAAGAATTCTTCGCAAGTTCTCAGTTATCTCAGTTCATGGACCAGATTAACCCACTTGCCGAATTAACAAACAAGAGACGTCTTTCTGCCTTAGGTCCTGGTGGTTTATCAAGAGACCGTGCAGGTTATGAAGTACGAGACGTCCATCCATCTCACTATGGTAGAATCTGTCCAATCGAAACACCAGAAGGTCCTAACATCGGGTTGATTTCTACACTTGCATCTTATGCAAAAGTAAATGAATATGGATTCATTGAAACTCCATATCGTAAAGTAAATAACTGCGTTATTGATGAAAATGATATTCGTTATTTAACAGCAGATGAAGAAAAGAATTATATTATTGCTCAGGCAAAAGTTAAGACTGATGAAAATGACCGTATCATTGATGAACAGGTTATTTCACGTCATTTAGGTGAAAACATCATGGCTAAGCCAGAAGAAATCGACTTCATCGATATCTCACCTAAACAGATCGTATCAGTTGCATCTTCATGTATCCCATTCTTGGAAAACGATGATGCGACTCGTGCCCTTATGGGATGTAACATGCAGAGACAGGCTGTACCTCTATTAAATCCACATGCACCTTATGTAGGAACAGGTATGGAATTCCAGGCTGCAAGAGACTCTGGTGCTGCAGTTGTTGCGAAAGAAGAAGGAACTGTTAAATATGCTGACGCCAAGAAGATCATCGTTGAAGGTGAAAGTGGCGAAAAGACATATAAGTTATTAAAGTTCACTGTATCTAACGCTGGTACATGTATCAACCATCGTCCAATTGTTATGGCTGGTGAACATGTTCTTAAGGGTCAGGTTCTTGCTGATGGACCAGCTATGGAACAGGGTGAATTAGCATTAGGACAGAACGTTCTTGTAGGTTTCATGACATGGAATGGTTATAACTACGAAGATGCTGTCATCATGAATGAAAAGCTTGTAAAAGAAGACTACTATACTTCTATCCACATTCAGGAATATACAATTGAATGTCGTGATACAAAGCTTGGTCCTGAAGAAATTACTAGAGATATCCCTAACGTAGGTGATGATGCTCGTTCTAACTTAGACGAAAACGGTATTATCCGTGTTGGTGCTGAAGTTAAGGAAGGCGATATCTTAGTTGGTAAAGTCACTCCTAAGGGACAGGCAGAATTATCTGCAGAAGAAAAACTATTATTAGCTATCTTTGGTGAAAAATCTAGAGAAGTTAAAGATAACTCATTAAGAGTACCTCATGGTGGTTCTGGTATCGTACATCGTATCAGAGTATTCACTCGTAGAGGTAAAGAAAGAAAGACTGAAAACAAGTATGGTTCAGCAAACTCTCTTGCTTATAAAGAAGTTGAAAGAGATGATTTACAGCCAGGTGTAAACAAGGTTATTAAAGTATATATCGTTCAGAAGCGTAAGATTTCTGAAGGGGATAAGATGTCAGGTAGACACGGTAACAAGGGTGTCATCTCTAAGATCTTACCAACAGAAGATATGCCTCATTTACAGGACGGTACACCACTTGATATCATGCTTAACCCATTAGGGGTACCATCTCGTATGAATATCGGTCAGGTATTAGAATTACACTTAGGTTATGCTGCTAGACAGTTAGGTGGTCAGTATTTCGCTACTCCAGCCTTTGATGGTATCAATTCTAAGGACTTAGAAAATATCATGAAGGAAGCTGGTATGCCAGAAAATGGTAAACAGAAAGTTATTTCTGGTAAAACTGGTGAATATTTCGATAACGAAGTATCAGTTGGTATCATGTACATGATCAAGTTATGTCACATGGTTGATGATAAGTTACATGCAAGATCAGTTGGTCCTTACTCACTTGTTACTCAGCAGCCACTTGGTGGTAAAGCTCAGAACGGTGGTCAGAGATTCGGGGAAATGGAAGTATGGGCACTTGAAGCTTATGGTGCAGCATATACATTACGTGAAATCTTAACAGTTAAGTCAGATGACGTTGTAGGACGTGTTAAGACTTATGAAGCAATTGTTAAGGGACAGAAGTTACCTGAACCAGGATTACCTGAATCATTCAGAGTATTAAAGAAAGAATTACAGGCATTGGCATTAGATATTCGTCTATTAGATGATGAAGGTAATGAAATCAATGTAGGTAATATTGAAGATGAAGATCGTCGTTTCCCTCGTTCATTCGATGCGCCTAAGAAGCCAAAAGAAGATGAAGAAAATGATGATAAAGAAGAAAAAGAAGACGAAGAAGCTGACACTCACGAAGAATTCGTTGCCGAAGGTGAAGATGATATCGTAGAAGACAGCTTCGATGATGATGAAGCTCCAGAATCAGTCGATGATATTATCGAAGGATTATTTGGAAAAAGCGGTGAGGAGGAAGAATAATGGCAGAGAATAATAATTTTTCAGCAATTCAGATCGGTTTAGCCTCTCCTGAGAAGATTCGTGAATGGTCATATGGCGAAGTCAAAAAACCTGAAACAATCAACTATCGTTCACAGAAGCCTGAAAAAGATGGTTTATTTTGTGAAAGAATCTTTGGTCCAACTAAGGACTGGGAATGTGCTTGTGGTAAATATAAGAAAGTAAGATATAAAGGTGTTGTCTGCGACCGTTGTGGTGTCGAAGTCACTCGTTCTTCAGTAAGAAGAGAAAGAATGGGTCATATCGAATTAGCTACTCCAGTAGCACATATCTGGTATTTAAAGGGAGTTCCATCTCGTATGGGACTTATCCTTGATATGTCACCTAAACAGTTAGAAGAAATCATCTACTTCGTATCTTATGTTGTTACTGATAAAGGTTCTACACCACTTGAATACAAGCAGGTATTATCTGAAAGAGATTATCGTAACTGTGTTGAAAAGTTTGGTGGTCAGTTCCAGGCTAAAATCGGTGCTGAGGCAATCAAAGTATTATTACAGAAGGTTGACTTAGATGCTGAACTTGAAGATGTAGAAACTCAGTTAAAAGAAGCTCAGGGTCAGAAGAGACAGAAGTTATTAAAGAGACTTGAAGCAATTGATGCATTCAGAAGCTCTAATAACCAGCCAGAATGGATGATCATGGATGTTCTTCCAGTTATTCCACCTGATTTAAGACCAATGCTTCAGCTAGACGGTGGTCGTTTTGCGACAAGTGACTTAAACGACTTATATAGACGTGTCATTACTCGTAACAACCGTTTAAAGAAATTATTAGAATTAGGTACACCTAGTATCATCGTACAGAATGAAAAGCGTATGCTTCAGGAAGCCGTTGATGCTTTAATTGATAATGGTAGACGTTCTAAGCCTATTACAGGTGCTGGAGGAAGAGCATTAAAATCTCTTTCACATACACTTAAAGGTAAACAGGGACGTTTCAGACAGAACTTACTTGGTAAACGTGTAGACTATTCTGGACGTTCAGTTATCGCTGTAGGACCTACATTAAAGATGTACCAGTGTGGTATTCCAAGAGAAATGGCTGTTAACTTATTTAAGCCATTCGTTATCTCTGGATTAGTAAGAAACGAATTAGCAACTAATATCAAAGCTGCTGAACGTATGATTGATAAGATGGATGATAAGATCTGGCCTATCGTTGAAGATGTTATCAAACATCACCCAGTATTATTAAACCGTGCCCCTACATTACATAGATTAGGTATCCAGGCTTTCGAACCTAAACTAGTAGAAGGTCGTGCCATCCGTCTTCACCCACTAGCATGTCCAGCATTCAACGCTGACTTCGATGGTGACCAGATGGCCATCCATGCACCTCTTGGTGAAGAAGCAATTCAGGAAGCAAGACAGTTAATGCTTGGTTCTAGAAATATCCTTGGTCCAAAAGATGGTAAACCTATCGTTACTCCATCACAGGACATGGTGCTTGGTAACTATTACTTAACAACAGAAAAAGCAGATCAGATTGGTGAAGGTACAGTATTCGCTGATGTAAATGAAGTATTAATGGCTTATTACAATAAGACTGTTAACTTACATACAAGAATTGCGATTCGTGCTTCAGCATTAAAGAATAAAACATTCACTGAAGAACAGAACAACATGTACTTAGTCACTACAGTAGGTAAGATCATCTTCAACCAGATCTTTGAAGGTGAATTCCCATACTTAAATGATCCAGATAAGGCAAGCTTAAAAGCAACTCCTATGAAATATTTCTTACCTTATGGTACAGATATCAAGGAACACATTAAGAATCAGCCTTTAATCAAGCAGTTCACTAAGAAGACTCTTGGAGCAATCATCGATGAATACTTCAAGATCTGTCCAGTTGATGAAATCCATGTCATGCTTGATAGATTAAAGAATCAGGGATTCTATTATTCAACTATCGCTGGTATTACAGTATCAGCTTACGATATTCAGATTCCTCAGGATAAGTATCACTTATTCGATGATGCTGATGAACATCTTGAAGTTATCAAGAAGTTATACAACAAAGGTAAGTTAACAGAACACGAACGTTATACAGCCGTAATCAAATTATGGAATGACGTTAAAGAAAAAGTTACTGGTATCGTTAAAGATGAGTTCGAATCTGACCGTGATAACCCAATCTTCATCATGTCAGATTCAGGTGCCCGTGGTAACATCTCTAACTTCACTCAGCTTGTAGGTATGCGTGGATTGATGAGTAACCCTAAGGGTGAAACTATCGAACTTCCTATCAAGTCTGCCCTTCGTGAAGGTTTAACTGCATCAGAATTCTTCATTTCTACACATGGTGCTCGTAAAGGTTCTACAGATACAGCCTTAAAGACTGCCGATTCAGGTTACTTAACAAGACGTCTTGTCGATGTAGCTCAGGAAGTTATTATCACAGAAGATGATTGTCATACTGATAAGGGATTCAAAGTATCTGAATTAATTAATACAGCTGATGGTAACGTCATTGTACCATTAGTAGATAGACTTATTGGTCGTACTTCATTAAAGGATATCGTTGATCCAGCAACTGGTGAAATCATTGTCCATGCAAATGAATTAATGACTGAAAAATCAGCAAAAGCAGTATCTGATGCTGGTATCAAGACTGTTGAAATTAGAAACATCTTCGGATGTAAGTCTAAGAACGGTATCTGTCGTAAGTGCTATGGTCTAAACTTAGCAACTGGTCAGGAAGTATTACTTGGTGAAACAATCGGTATTATGGCTGCACAGTCAATCGGTGAACCAGGTACTCAGCTTACAATGCGTACATTCCACATGGGTGGTGTTGCCGGTGACGCCGATATCACACAGGGTCTTCCTCGTATCCAGGAATTGTTTGAAGCACGTGTTCCAAAGGCTAAGTCTATTATTTCTGAAATCAATGGACATGTTTCATCAATTACAACTCAGGGTGACCATAACAACCAGCGTTCAGAAGTGACTGTCGCAAATGATCTTGAAACTAAGACTTACTTAACACCAATTGGTGCTAAGTTAGCTGTAAAAGAAGGAGATATTGTTGAACCAGGTGATAAGATTACTGAAGGTTCTATTTCTCCAAAAGAATTATTATCTGTTGCTTCTGCAGAAGCTGTAGAAAACTACATCTTAAAAGAAGTACAGCAGGTATATAGATTACAGGGTATCGAAATTTCTGATAAGCATATCGAAATCATCATTCAGCAGATGATGAGAAGAATGAAGATCGTAGAAGGTGGAGATACAGACGCATTACCAGGATCTCATGTTTCAGTTAAGAACTTCACTGAATTAAACAGACAGGTTCTTAAGGAAGGTAAACATCCAGCTGTAGGTAGACCAATCTTACTTGGTATTACTAAAGCTTCATTAGAAACTGATTCTTGGTTATCAGCTGCATCATTCCAGGAAACTACAAGAATTCTTACTGATGCTGCCATCAGAGGTAAAGTCGATCCACTTAAGGGTCTAAAAGAAAACGTTATTATCGGTAAGCTATTACCAGCAGGTACTGGCTTAAGAGGACCTTTAAAGTCTGACGAAACAATTAAGAGAGAGGAAGAAGAAGCTGCTCAGCAGGCTGAACTTGAAAAATCAAGAGAAGAAGCTGAAAACTTCACTCCTGAATCTACAATGTTTGATGAAGCAGAAGAATTTGTTTCTGCTCACCATGACGCTTAATTAATATGAAAACACTATGGACAAATGTCCATAGTGTTTTCATATATAAGGAGAAACGTTATGAAATTTAAAAACAAGGTGGTAGTTGTTACTGGCGGGGCTCACGGTATAGGACAAGCGATAGTAGAAGATTTTAGAAAAGAAGGAGCAGTCGTTGAGGTGATTGATAAGATACCAGGCACTTACTATGTGGGGGATATAAGTAATAAAGGAACATTAGAAGCATTTAGTTCTTATGTATTAGAGAAGCATAGTCATATTGATTATCTCATAAATAATGCTTTACCTATAATGAAAGGTATTGATGAATGTAGTTATGAGGAATTTCAATATGCTTTATCTGTAGGAGTCACTGCTCCATTCTATTTAACTAAACTATTTAAAGAACATTTCAATAAAGATGCTGTAATCGTCAATATTTCGTCTTCTAGAGACCGTATGAGTCAAGCTAATACAGAAAGCTATACTGCTGCAAAAGGAGGTATAGCAGCCCTTACACACGCTCTCATGATGAGTCTAAGAGGCCATGTAAGAGTCAATTCTATTTCACCAGGATGGATTGATACTCATGGTCATACATACACCGGTCCTGATGCATATCAACAGCCAGCAGGAAGAGTAGGTAACCCTCGGGATATTTCATCTATGGTATTGTTTTTATGTTCATCAAAGGCATCATTTATAAATGGTGAGAATATCTGTATAGATGGTGGAATGACTAAACAGATGATCTATCATGAAGATGGTGGATGGCATTTAGATTAATTAACGAAAAAAGCCAAAGAAATCCACGAAAAAAATAAAAAAAGATGTTGACTAGGACTTTTATTTGTCATATACTGAGAAAGGTGTCCGACGAGGGCACATATATAAAAACAAATTTGTGAAACACCCGGAATTGTGTGTTAGAATTAGAAAGGAGAAAATCATGCCTACAATTAACCAATTAGTAAGAAAAGGACGTAGCGAAAAGACTAAAAAGGGTAAGTCTCCAGCTTTAAATAGAGGTTACAACTCATTAGCAAAAAGACCAACTAATGATAATTCACCTCAGAAGCGTGGTGTTTGTACCCGTGTTGCTACAATGACACCAAAGAAGCCTAACTCAGCATTACGTAAATATGCCCGTGTTAGATTATCAAATGGATTAGAAGTTACAGCTTACATTCCTGGTATCGGTCATAACCTTCAGGAACACTCTGTTGTATTAATTCGTGGTGGTCGTGTTAAGGACTTACCAGGGGTTCGTTACCATATTATCCGTGGTACTATGGACTGTGCTGGTGTTAAAGATCGTATGCAGAGCCGCTCATTATACGGAGCTAAAAAGCCTAAGAAATAAATTTTTAAATTAATAAAATAGAGAGAGGAGAATTTGCCGATGTCTAGAAAAGGACGTATTGCGAAAAGAGATGTTTTACCTGATCCAATTTACAATAGTAAAACAATCACTAAGCTTATTAACAACATCATGTTAGATGGTAAAAAAGGTGTTGCTCAGAACATCTTATATGAAGCATTCAAAAAAGTTGAAGAAAAGACTGGAAAGCCAGCTATGGAAGTATTCGACGCAGCTATCAACAACATCATGCCTGTACTTGAATTAAAGGTAAGACGTGTTGGTGGTGCTAACTACCAGGTACCAGTTGAAGTAACACCTGAAAGAAGAATGACTTTAGGTTTAAGATGGTTAACTAACTATTCTCGTTTAAGAAACGAAAATACAATGGTTGATCGTTTAGCTAACGAAATTATCGATGCTTCTAACGGTACAGGTGCTGCTGTTAAGAAGAAAGAAGATACTCATAAAATGGCAGAAGCTAACAAAGCTTTCGCACATTTCCGTTGGTAATATCTTAATTACATATAAATTAATAGAAAAAGTATTTGAAAGGAGAAAATTATGGCTCGTGAATTTCCATTAGAAAAAACACGTAATATCGGTATCATGGCTCACATCGATGCTGGTAAAACAACTACTACTGAACGTGTTCTTTACTATACAGGTAAAATCCATAAAATTGGTGAAACTCATGATGGTGGATCTCAGATGGACTGGATGGTACAGGAAAAAGAACGTGGTATCACTATCACTTCTGCTGCAACTACAGCTCACTGGAAAGGATATCGTATTAACATCATCGATACACCAGGCCACGTAGACTTCACTGTAGAAGTTGAACGTTCACTACGTGTACTTGATGGTGCCGTTACAGTACTTGACTCTAAAGCAGGTGTAGAACCTCAGACTGAAACAGTTTGGAGACAGGCTACTACTTATGGCGTACCAAGAATTGTTTTCTCAAACAAGATGGACGCTACTGGTGCTGATTTCATCATGTCACTTAACTCATTAAATTCAAGATTAGGTGCTAATGCTGTTGCATTACAGTTACCTATCGGTGCTGAAGATACATTCGAAGGTGTTATCGACTTATTAAAGATGAAAGCTATCTATTTCGATGGTGCTGAAGGTATCGATGTAATCGAAAAAGAAATCCCAGCTGAATATGTTGATCAGGCTGAAGAATATCATCAGACTTTATTAGAAGCTGCTGCTTCATTTGATGATGATTTAATGATGCAGATTCTTGAAGGTGAAGAACCTGCAATCGAAGATGTTAAAGCTGCTATCCGTAAGGGTACAATCGCTGTTGAATTATTCCCAGTTCTTTGTGGTTCTGCTTACAAAGATAAGGGTGTTCAGCCAATGCTTGATGCTGTAATTGACTACTTACCAGCTCCAACTGATATCCCTGCAATCAAGGGTGTAGATGCTGAAGGTAACGAAGTTGACCGTCATGCATCTGATGAAGAACCATTCTCAGCTTTAGCATTCAAAGTTATGACTGACCCATTCGTAGGTAAGTTAACTTTCTTCCGTGTATACTCAGGTGTTGCAACTGCTGGTTCATATGTATTGAACTCAACAAAAGATAAGAAAGAAAGACTTGGTCGTATCTTATTAATGCACGCTAATACACGTAAAGAAATTGATGAAGTTTATGCTGGTGATATCGCTGCTGCAGTAGGTTTCAAGAACACTACAACTGGTGATACTCTTTGTGCGGAAGACGATTTCGTTATCCTTGAAAAGATGGAATTCCCAGAACCAGTTATCGAATTAGCAATTGAACCTAAGACAAAAGCTGACCAGAACAAACTTGGTGAAGCTTTAGTTAAATTAGCTGAAGAAGACCCAACTTTCAGAACATCTACAAACCCTGAAACTGGTGATACTATCATCGCTGGTATGGGTGAATTACACCTTGATGTTATCGTTGACAGATTAAAGAGAGAATTCCATGTAGAAGCAAACGTTGGTGCTCCTCAGGTTGCTTATAGAGAAACTATTACTCAGGCTGCTGAATGTGAAGGTAAATACATTAAACAGTCTGGTGGTCGTGGTCAGTACGGTCACGTTTGGATCAAGTTCGAACCTAATGAAGGTAAAGGATTTGAATTCGTTGACGCTGTTGTTGGTGGATCAGTTCCAAGAGAATATATCGGTTCTGTAAAAGTTGGTCTTGAAGACGCTTTAGAAACTGGTATGATCGCTGGTTACCCAGTACTTGACGTTAAGGCTACATTATTCGACGGTTCTTACCATGATGTCGATTCATCAGAAATGGCATATAAAGTAGCTGCTTCTATGGCATTAAAAGCTGCTGGTAAGAAGTGTGCTCCAGTAATCCTTGAACCAATCATGAAGGTAGAAGTAACTGCACCTTCTGAATACTTAGGAAGCGTTATGGGTGATATCTCATCTAGACGTGGTATGATCGATGGTCAGGAAGAAAGAGGAAATGCTGTAATGGTTGAAGCTTCTGTACCTCTAGCTGAAATGTTCGGTTATGCAACAGACTTAAGATCATTCACACAGGGTCGTGGTAACTATACAATGCAGTTCGACCGTTATGAACCTGTTCCTAAATCAATCAAGGAAGAAATCATTAAAAAGAACGGCGTAAAATAAGAATAACTATGATTTTTATTGCAATTCTCAATAAAATCTATTAAAATAGTTATGTAAAATTTTAGAATTATATAGGAGGATAACCTTAAATGGCTAAGGAAAAATTTAACCGTGAGAAGACTCACGTAAATATTGGTACTATCGGTCACGTTGACCATGGTAAAACTACTTTGACAGCTGCTATCACTACTGTATTAGCTAGTGAAGGTCAGGCTAAAGCTATGGACTATGCTGCAATCGATGCTGCTCCAGAAGAAAAAGAACGTGGTATCACAATCAACACTGCACACGTTGAATATGAAACTGCTCATCGTCACTATGCACACGTTGACTGTCCAGGCCATGCTGACTACATCAAGAACATGATCACTGGTGCTGCTCAGATGGATGGTGCTATCTTAGTAGTAGCTGCAACTGATGGACCTATGCCTCAGACAAGAGAACATATCTTATTATCTCGTCAGGTTGGTGTTCCATACATCATCGTATTCTTAAATAAGTGCGATATGGTTGATGACGAAGAATTAATCGACTTAGTAGAAATGGAAGTTCGTGATTTATTATCTGAATACGACTATCCAGGAGATGACACTCCAATCATCCGTGGTTCTGCATTAAAGGCTCTTGAAGGTGATCCACAGTGGACTCCTGCAATCCATGAATTATTAGACACTATGGATTCTTATATCCCAGATCCAGCTCGTGAAACTGATAAGCCATTCTTAATGCCAGTTGAAGACGTATTCACAATCACTGGTCGTGGTACAGTTGCTACTGGTAGAGTTGAACGTGGTCAGTTAAACCTTAACGATGAACTTGAAATCATCGGTATCCATGAAACTCAGAAGACTGTTGCTACAGGTATCGAAATGTTCAGAAAGTTACTTGACTACGCTCTAGCTGGTGATAACATTGGTGTTCTTTTAAGAGGTATCAACAGAGACCAGATCGAAAGAGGTCAGGTATTAGCTAAACCTGGTTCAGTACATCCACATAAGAAATTCAACGCTCATGTTTATGTATTAACTAAGGATGAAGGTGGACGTCATACTCCATTCTTCGGTAACTATAGACCACAGTTCTATTTCAGAACTACTGATATCACTGGTGTTATCGAATTACCAGAAGGAACTGAAATGGTTATGCCAGGCGATAACGTAGAATTCACTGTAGAATTAATTCACCCAATCGCTATCGAAAACGGTACTAAGTTCTCTATCCGTGAAGGTGGACGTACTGTAGGTGCTGGTAACGTAACTGAAATCATTGAATAATTTTAGTTCATTAGACTGTTGACTTATGTCAGCAGTCTTTTTTTATATTTAAAAAAAATGATATACGCTTACATTGTGTTTTTTTATCAAATCACCTTATTTGTAAATTGAAAAATGACTAACGGTCAACTAAAATGACTACTAGTCATTAGGAAGATGACAGAAAGGAAAGGGTAATATGATTAAAGCAGAATGGAAAAACATTGCGAAAAGTACATGGCTTAAAATTGTACTTTGTGCAATCATGATCATTCCAATGATTTATGCTTGTGTTTTCTTAGGTTCTATGTGGGATCCCTATGGTCAAACAGATCAGCTTCCAGTAGCCGTTGTAAATAAGGATAAAGAAGTTGAATATAATGATTCTACTATGGATATTGGTAAACAGCTAAGCGATAAATTATCAAAGAATGATTCAATGGATTTCAATATTGTTTCATCAACAAAAGCACAGAAAGGTTTAAAAGATGGGAAGTATTACATGATAATTACTATTCCTGAAAACTTCTCTAAAAATGCGACGACATTATTGGATGATGATCCACAGACAATGATGCTAACATATACTACAAATCCACAGACAAACTACATTGCGACTAAGATGGATGATTCAGCTATGGCTAAAGTAAAAACTGAAATTTCATCAACAGTGACTAAGACTTATTCAAAGATCTTATTCAAGAATGTAAAAACATTAAGTAAAGGATTTAATACAGCCGCAGATGGTTCACAGAAATTAAGTGATGGTGTAGCTACTGCAAGTGAAGGTAATAAGACTATCACAGAAAACTTGAATACTCTTGCTTCAAGTGCATTGGTGTTCAATGATGGTGCTGATTCTTTAGTAAAAGGATTAAGTGCTTATACAGAAGGTGTCTCTACTGCAAAAGCAGGTGCACAACAGTTAGATAACAACAGTGCTACATTAAATAATGGTGCTGCTCAATTAAAGTCTGGTAGCTCACAGTTATTAAGTGCTGTTAAGGCAGCAGAAAAACAGTTATCTGATGGTTTAAATCAGAATGCTGAACAGTTAAATACATTAACTCAAAAGAATAACGAAATGAACGAAAGTTCAAAACAGTTATCACAAGCACTCACTCAGATTCAGGCAGGTATTGATAATAACAATTTAGTAGAAAATAACTTACAGGCAGCTAAAAAATTAGATAGTATTGTTTCTGTAATGACTACTGCAATTGGTACTATGAATACAAATGCGGATAAGCTAGATAAATTAGCTGCGGCAGAAAAGGCAAAAGCAGAAAGTATACAGGCAACTCAGCCTCTATTAGCACAACAGTTAATGTTGCAGGCAACAAGTCATGCCACACAGGCACAGACATTAAGACAGGTGGCTTCTCAGTTAATAAATCAAGTAAATACAAGTGATTTAAAACAGTTAACTACACTACTTTATGGTAATGCAGAAGTATTAAAGAATCAGTCAACAGCCAATGCGAAGACTCAGGAATTATTAGCTGGTTCACAACAATTAGCCACTGCCAACAATTCAGCAGTTAACTCATTAGTATCTAACTTAAAAACAGTACAGGCTAATATGAAGGGAACTTCTAATTCAGTTGGTATGGTTGGTGCAGTAAGCCAGATTGATGAAGGTTTAGGTACATTACAGAGTGGTTTAAAGACTTATACAGGTGGCGTTAAACAGGTAAATAATGGTTTAGGTACACTTGCTTCAAACAATAAAACATTAAATAGTGGTGCTTCTCAGTTAGCTGATGGTGCATTAAAGATCAGTTCTGGATCTAACCAGTTAGCTGCAGGATCTGCAACATTAGGTGAAGGATTAACTACTATTGGTGAAGGAACTAATACACTTACAAGCAGCTTAAAAGATGCTTCTAAGAAGAGTAATATCAAATCTACTAACAAGACATACAAACAGATGTCTACTCCAGTAGATACACAAAAGAAAGAAATAACTAATATGCCAAACAATGGTCATGCAATGGCACCTTATATGATGAGTGTTGCTTTATATGTTGCATGTATGGCATTAAGCTTAATGTATCCATTTGGTAAGGGTATGACTACTACTGATAGCCCAGCTAAGTTCTTACTTGCAAAAGCTACAGTCATGGTTCCATTATCAATTGTACAGGCATTAATCTTATACTTCAGCTTAAGGGGATTTTGTGGATTCACTCCTGCTAGACCAGGATTATGTATCGCATTCATGCTCTTATTATCACTTGCCTTTATGGCATTCATCGCATTCCTTGCAATCGCATTTGGTCGTATCGGTGAATTTATCGCTTTAATCTTCATGGTATTTAACCTTGGTGCTTCTGCTGGTACTTATCCACTAGAAACTGCACCACATTGGTATACAGTATTACATCCATTTGTACCATTCACATACAGTGTAAATGGATTTAGATCAGTTATTGCGAATGCAACTGCAGTTCCTACAACAGAAATCTTATTCTTCATTGGTTTACTTGTTGTATCTGTACTTCTTACTTACTTAATTGTAAGACATAGAAGTAAAACACATAAAGTATTCCTTCCAGAAGTATTTAATGGAGAATGTTAGTGAGATGGGTAGAAATACCCATCTTTTTTAACACTTATTAAAGATTTTGTGAGACTTATCTTAATTGGTTTCATTTCTATATACATTTGATATAATGAAAGTACTTGCTAGAAAAGGAGATTGTATAATGAGTAAATTATTCTTTTTTGATATAGATGGGACACTTATTGATTGTAATCAGGATATATATGAAATCACACCTGAAACTATTCGTACTTTAGATAAACTAAAGGAAGAAGGACATGATGTCTTCTTATCTACAGGAAGATGTAAATGTTTTATTGTGGATGGTGTTATGAAGTATCCATTTTCAGGCTATGTTACATGTAATGGTGCTTATGTAGAATATAAAGGCAAATGTGTCTATAAGAATGTCGTACCAGCAGAAGCGATTAAAGCTACTATGGATCTATGTGAGAAGTATCATTTTAACTATTATTTTGAAGGTAATGATTATATTTATGTCAGAGATTCTAAAGATACAGTCCATCAGGCTTTTGCGAATAACTGGGGTATGAAGGAAGAAACAATCATTGATAAGTTTGATTATAAGAACATCGAAACATATATTGGTATGATTGTAGTCAATTCTAAGGATGATATTCCAGTCATGGTAGAAGCTTTAAGTCCTTATTTTGATGTACAGAGACATCAAAGTGACCGTTCTTTTGATTTAACCCTTAAGGGTTCATCAAAGGCAGTAGGAATTAAAGAATTAGTGAAGGAATTAGGAAGAAGTATTGATGATACCATTGCTTTTGGTGATGGACGTAATGATATAGAAATGATTGAAGAAACAGGACAAGGCATAGCGATGGGTAATGCAGTACCAGAACTTAAATCAGTCGCAAAATATATTACAACAAATATTGAAGAAGAAGGAATCACTGCTGCATGTAAGCATTTTAACTACATCAAAGACTAATTTTGTCATATTGTAAAAGGGTGTTGAAATTGCTTTCAAGAGTTGCTATAATAGAGGCACAGATGAAATCTGGAATTGTTGTTAAAGGAGAATTAAAATGGACGAACAGGAACAGACAGTCATTAACTTAATTGTTAATGCTGGTAGTGCAAGAAGCTCAGCAATTGAAGCAATTCAGTATGCAAAAGCAGGAGACATCGAAAAGGCAGATGAATCAATTCAGACTGCTAAAGAAACAGTTAACGAAGCTCATCATGCTCAGACTGAATTAATCCAGGCTGAAATCAGAGGAGAAAAAACTCCACTTAACTTATTAATGGTACATGCACAGGATCACTTAATGTGCGCATTAGTAGTTATTGATTTAGCTCAGGAATTTATTGATGTTTATAAGAAATTAGCTTAATTTCATAAATACCAATACAGCATCCCACATAATGGGATGCTTTTTTTGCCTGTTGTAGCTAAATAAGCCTGTATAAAGCATATTATTGTATTTGGTGATAAAATAATTAATTTTAAATTATGTAGTATACAAGGGATAAAAATGGCATATAAAAGAAAATAAATAAAAAATATTCAAAAAACACTTTACAAACGCTGCGATATTGGGTATTATAGACAAGCAGTCCGCAAGACGGGCTGAGACAGAACATTGAAAACTGAACAGATACACGTCAGATTTATTTGAAAACATTTAATTGATGAGCTGAACATCAGCTCTTCACATATTCAGTGGAGAGTTTGATCCTGGCTCAGGATGAACGCTGGCGGCGTGCCTAATACATGCA
>ENA-OOWO01000099-OOWO01000099.1-human-gut-metagenome-genome-assembly--contig:-NODE-99-length-50372-cov-3.967943_pt1 | contig 50372 bp, 45 predicted proteins | sample MGYA00241579_ERZ501327 | MGnify/ENA primary metagenome ERZ501327 (study PRJEB25962, sample SAMEA2042836) | human gut metagenome | biome: human gut; feature: human-associated habitat; material: faeces...
TGAATTGATATTTATTTTAACATCAATCCAAGAGGGTATATAGCTCTTTTAGAGTTTACACAGAATTAATTACAGTCTCGCGACTAATACAATTTATGAAATGAGGAGAGCAAATGCTCTCCTCATGATTTTTTATACCGGATCAAAAAATGTATCCGGATGTGTTGGATCAAAGATTTCATTACATGTCATAACCGTTACTAAATCATCTGTTTCTGATAAGTTAATAATATTATGCGTCCACCCCGGAATCATGTAGATTGCTTCAATCTTATCTCCGGAAACTTCAAATTCTACTGTTTCTCCTGTATTGATATTACGTTCCTGAATTAATCCATGCCCATGAACTACGATAAACTGCTCCCATTTGCTGTTGTGCCAATGCTGTCCTTTTGTAATTCCCGGTTTGCTGATATTGATACTTATCTGTCCGCAATCAACTGTATGTACCAGTTCTGTAAAGGATCCGCGGTCATCACAATTCATCTTCATAGCATATTTAAACCTATCAGTTGGTAAATATGTTAAGTAAAGGCTGAAAAGTTTCTTCGCAAAGGATCCGTCCGGGCATTTGGGCATCATTAAAGAAATCGGCTGTGATTTGAATTCTTCTAACAGGTCTACGATTTCACCTAATGTAGCTTTATGTGTAATCGGTACGCAGCAATAACGACCATTCTCATTTAATACCGTCTCAACTCCATCAAATTCACAATACTGCTGTTTTCCTTCCAGAAGATCAAACATTCCTTCTACAAGATCATCAATATACAGCACCTCTAACTCTGTGCTTCTGTCATTTACTGTAAATTCTTCATCATTAGCTACAGCCCAGCAAAATGTTGAAATTGCTGAATTATATTTCGGACGACTATGTCCCATCAGATTTACAAAACGATATACATACACCGGTGCTCCGGTCTCTTTTCCATATTCGAAAAATAATTCTTCTCCGGCTTTTTTACTTCTTCCGTATTCACTGTTGCCAAAACGTCCTGCCAATGTGGCCTGAACAGAAGAAGAAAGCATAATACCAGCTTTATTATTATGTTTCTTTAATGTATCAAGAAGCTGTGATGCAAATCCAAAATTGCCCTTCATAAAATCTTCTGGATTCTCTGGGCGGTTTACACCTGCAAGATTGAATACAAAATCAGCGTTCTGACAATATCGTTCTAATTCTTCTGGCGTTGAATCAAGATCATATTCATATATATCTTCAATAACGATATTCGGCCTTGTCCTATTCTTTTTATCCCGGATATTTTTTAAATTATTTACCAAGGCAGTGCCTACCATGCCTTTCGCACCTGTCACCAAAATGTTCATCTACTCTTTTTTCTCCTTTACGGTTGAGAATACCATTTCCTGTATACTGCTACAGTACTTGCATATGGAGTTTGCACTTCTGCATATTGAACTGTTAATATTTTATACTTATGATAGTTTAAAGCAGCCACGATAAAAGCCACCCCTGCAACCACAAGCGTTCCTATATCTGTCAATGTACTACTCATATTTACTTTTTCCTGCATTAGCTTGAGCAATTATTACGCTTCTTTTCTCCAAACCATTTTATTAACAACACCCGTATAGCTCTGAATAATTTTCACAACTTTTGAACTAACATTTTCTTCAATATAGTCTGGAACGGGGATACCATAATCTCCTGCTCTGTTCATTTCAACTGCAGTATCAACAGACTGTAACAATCCTTTTTCATCAATTCCTGAAAGAATAAAACATGCTTTATCCAATGCTTCCGGACGTTCTGTTGATGTACGGATACATACAGCAGGGAATGGATGTCCAACCGAAGTGAAAAAGCTGCTTTCTTCCGGTAATGTTCCGGAATCTGACACTACTGCAAACGCATTCATCTGTAAACAGTTATAATCGTGAAAACCAAGCGGCTCATGCTGAATCACTCTCGGATCAAGTTTGAATCCTGTAGATTCAATTCTCTTTTTACTTCTGGGATGGCATGAATATAAAATTGGCATATCATACTTCTCAGCCATCTTGTTGATTGCATTAAATAAAGATAAGAAATTCTTTTCTGTATCAATATTTTCCTCTCGATGTGCTGACAACAAAATATATTTCCCTTTTTCCAATCCAAGTCTGCTATGAATATCTGATGCTTCAATCTCTGCCAGATTATTATGTAATACTTCTGCCATAGGTGAACCTGTTACATAAGTACGTTCTTTCGGCAAACCACAATCCGCTAAATATCTGCGTGCATGTTCAGAATATGCCATATTCACATCAGAAATAATATCTACAATACGTCTATTTGTTTCTTCAGGCAGACACTCATCTTTACAACGATTACCTGCCTCCATGTGGAAAATCGGAATATGCAATCTTTTAGCACCAATTACTGACAGACAGCTATTCGTATCTCCAAGAACCAGCACTGCATCCGGTTTGATTTCTGCCATCAGCTTATAACTCTGCGCAATAATATTTCCACAAGTTTCCCCAAGATCTGCTCCGACAGCGTTCAGATATACTTCCGGATTTTCCAACTTTAAATCCTTAAAGAACACACCATTTAAATTATAATCGTAATTCTGTCCTGTATGTGCCAGAATTACATCAAAATATTTACGAGTTTTATTAATTACAGCCGCCAAACGAATAATCTCCGGTCTGGTTCCTACAATAATCAATAATTTTAACTTTCCATTTTCTTTCCATTTTACATTATCATATGTTCCCATTGCCATTTGCACTCTCTTTCTCTGAATCTACTATACAATATGCGTTATTCACTTCATTATAGTAATCATGTGATACTTGCAGATTCTTTACTTGTTGAATCTATCATAATTACTTCCGGAACTTTTTTACCTTCATCTATATCTCGATTATAGCGATCAAGAAGTTTTTTTACCTTTACCGGATTTCCAACATCAACTAACACATAAATCATATTATCGGTCTGTTCAGCTTTTGCATATTCCTCCACTTGTGTATCATATCCATGCATATACTGACCATTAGAAGACAATTTTACTTCTATAACGGTTATATCCTGTCCTCGGCTAATTTTAAAATCAACAGGGCCTCTTCCCTCATCAGCTTCACAACTCAGACTTAAATTATTTGCCTGAATGTAAGCTATACCCGATAAATGAATCACTCGTTGCACAATCTTTTCACGCTTCTGAGTTCCGGCACTTAATATAACTTCCCAACCTCTATTGTATTCTACCCAATTTTTGAAAAGATTTAAAATCTCAAGTGAAGCAGCTTTGCTGTCAATTTCCTTGTCTTCATATTTTGACAACCATGATATTCCACTTTTCTCTATTCTCTGCCATAATTTAGCAAGAAAGTAATCAATCTGCTCTTCCGGATTGTATGCATCCAGTTTCTCTTCTCGGTACGCCTCAATAACCTGCTTACACTTTTCCGAATCTTTGAATATCTTTTCTCGCAAATAATATTTACGATCAGTAGCAGCCCATTGTGTCCACTCTTCTGCTACCTCATTATTCATCATGGCACGAATTGTATTATTTTCTACAATGACGGAGTCAATTTCTTCCCATGATTTTGCTACTGGCAATTTATGCAATATTTCTGTCGGAAGCAATAATATCTCATATCCTTTTACCGGGTTGCATAACAATCCATTATGAAACAACTTATCCGGATAATTATTTATTGTAATTCCAAGTTGCTGGTTTACTCGCTCAGTATATGCCTGTATGTCTGGCAAAATCAAAGTTGCAATCATATCGCTTAAACGATCAGGTCCCACATTATCCTGAAACAATGGCAACAGTTGAAAAAATTCCGGATCCTCAATTCCAGCCTTAACAATATCATAGGCTGTTTCCAATACCATTTTTGATATTTTAGGACCAAATCCCGATCCCGGTGCTTTCTCTCCAAATCCCAGACAGATACCATTCACTTCTGAAAACTTAAATATTTCAAATGCAGCCCGAAAACATGTATCTTTTATATTTTTCTGTTCCGCACGATTCAATAATTTTATGATTTTCCGAAAAAAATCATTGATTCTTTTATAAGAACCCTCGAATTCCGGTGTAGTTGTTTCTTTCAATCTCTGTATATTAATAAAAAAAGCATTATCTTTATCCAGAATCGGATCAAATACACCTATATTCTCCAGTGGTTCTCCTATTTTCAAATAATCGGATAATAGCATTTTTCAGAACTCCTCATCTCTGCCACAGTATATCCCAACCTTTATTAAAGTATTTTAGTCTAAACTCATCACAGGCGGTTTTGTACTGGCTCATTATAATTACCGCATCACTATATGTGCTTCTTCCTTTTGCATTCGCCTGTCCATCATCAGCTTCCTGTAATAAATCCAAATACTGTGTAGAATCTTCCGATGCCATTATCTGCTTCAGAGGAGAAAGTACACGATTGACCTGATTCGTTTTAAATGCATTTGTTAAAGCATCTGGCTGTTTCTTAGCCAATGATGAAAATTCTGCATACAAACCACCTAATAATTTTGCAAGCAAATTAAATTGCTCCTCATCTGTGGCTTCCAGCTCTTCCTTTTCCTCAAGTTCTTTAACAATCACTCCAAAATCATCTCTTATTCGATTTGCTAATGTTGCACATTTCGGTATTCCCGGAGTTTTTTGTAATTCATAAACATGACCGTTCTCTAACAACTCCAGATTATCGTATATGCGTTCTACATTAATCTCAAAATTTGAATTTTCATTCATCATGTACTCCCCTTCCACTATATGTATTTCTTACTTTTCCATCTTTGCAAGTTCATCCTGAATATATGCTAAAGACGCAATCTTTTCTTTTGTTTCTTCCAGATTCAATCTCTTCGTATTATTAGAATTAAACTCTGTCAGAGTATTTCGCTTCTCATCACCATCTTTGAAGTATTTATCATAATTCAATCCACGATTATCAGCCGGCACACGGTAGAAATCTCCCATATCAACAGCTTTCGCACATTCCTCATTTGTAAGAAGTGTTTCATACATCTTCTCTCCATGGCGGATACCAATCACCTTGATATCTTCTTTCTTGCCACCAAATAACTCACACACTGCTTCAGCCTGTGTCTGAATTGTACAAGCAGGAGCTTTCTGAATCAGAAGATCTCCATTCTCGCCATGTTCAAATGCAAATAATACAAGGTCAACCGCTTCTTCCAGACTCATAATAAAACGTGTCATAGATGGCTCTGTCAGAGTAATCGGATTTCCCTGCTTGATCTGATCAATCCAAAGCGGAATAACTGACCCACGACTGCACATAACATTTCCATAACGGGTACAACAAATCTTTGTTTTTCCAGACATTCTGGATTTTGCAACTGCAACTTTTTCCTCTATTGCTTTTGTAATTCCCATTGCATTAATCGGATAAGCTGCCTTGTCTGTTGATAAACAGATAACAGACTCCACACCTTCCTCAATCGCTGCTGTAAGTACATTTTCTGTTCCAATAACATTTGTTCGAACTGCCTCCATTGGGAAGAACTCACATGATGGAACCTGCTTTAAAGCTGCTGCATGGAAGATATAATCTACTCCCGGCATCGCTCCTCTTACAGACTGCAAATCACGAACATCTCCAATATAAAACTTGATTTTATCAGCTACTTCCGGCATTCTCGCCTGAAAATCATGTCGCATATCATCCTGCTTCTTTTCATCTCGTGAAAAAATGCGAATTTCACCAATATCTGTTTTAAGAAAACGGTTCAAAACAGCATTTCCAAATGAACCAGTTCCTCCAGTTATCATAAGTGTTTTTCCTTTAAATAAACTCATTGCTCGTCTCTCCTCTTCTTATTGTCTTATCTTTTTAGTTTAATCAAGCTGGCAATTTCACTTTTTGTTATTTTCCAGTAGACAATACACATTGCCAAATATGTAACTATTCCTATAAGAATTTCAAAAAATAGTCCAACAATCCCACCGTTAAACCATCTTGCTACTATCCTTACTGCCAAAAACATTACAATGCCAAACACTACATATATCACCGATTTGAAAATTGCACTTAAACATGAAATATACTTATTCATTTTTGTATATTGCCAAATGCAACTAACTAATTCTGCTACCATTGTGCCTATAACAGCTCCTAATGCACCTAACCTTACTATTAAGATCCAATTCACAACAAAATTCACTCCAGCACCGCAAAATACAGATTCTATAAATATCTTCTCTTTATGATTTGGTATTAAGTACTGCATTCTAGCAATCTCTGAAAGTCCTTTTACCACAAGGACTGGTGATAATGCTATAATTAAACTAATACATGCATCATATCCCTGTCCAAAAAAGAATGGCGTAAACTCTTTTGATATTGCAGAAATTCCACATGCCATTGCTACCGAAACTACAATAATCAATTCAATTGATAGCAAAAAAAGTTTTTTGGCTTCTTTCAGCTTTCCGTCTTTGTTTAAGGCAGTCATTCGTGGCAGCATGACAGTTCCAACACCTGTCAATATGCCAATTGGAATATTAATAATTTTATCGGCATTATAATAATATCCAACTTGCTTATAAGTACTCAACACCCCCAGCATTGTTTTATCCATGATATGATACACAGACATTGCCATTAATGGTACAAACAAGACTAAGTTTGGTTTTATGTGCTTAATAACTTCTTGTTTTGAAACTTCCTTAAATGCTTTCACATCTATTTCTTTCGATGCAAAGAACCAAAGGATTGAATTACTAAGAAATGTACTTCCTGCCATAATTATTGTATATATCCAAAGATCACTTGGCTTTTTAACCATTGTTAAAATTAACGCAACCGAACATAGTCGAATAACCATATTTCTTGATACAGTTATCTTAAATTTTTCCACTCCAAAAAATAACCAGTTAATATCAACAAGTGAACTTAACAAATAAAACATCTGCAAAAAAGCAATAAAACCATTTTGAGAGCATACTTTGGTTAAATAAAAAATATATATGCCCATTGAGACTAGTGTACAACACATCTGAAATACATATATATTCCAAAATGTTTTGCTTCTTTTCACCCTATCATCACCGCAATCAGCTATAGTTCTGGTTCCATAATTTACGACTCCTAACATTGCAAATAATGTAAAGTAATTGACAATAGATTGCGTATATGAAAAAATGCCTTGTTTTTCTGCTCCCAATACTCTTGCTAAATACGGCGATGTAATTAACGGAATACATGTATTTAATATCTGGTATATTGTTTGATAGCCTAAATTTTTTTTCAGTTTACTCATATGAATTCCCTTCAAACCCAATATTTCTTTCTATTTTTCGTGTACACAATATTCCATACATCAACCACATGAAATAGCACTTTACTCCTGGTCCAATTGGAGCTAGTCCTTCGAAAATACTATTTATTCCGTATCCAATACACACAATAACAAAAATTGAAGTATATATATCTGATCTATCAAATCTTATTCCTTTTATAATCGGTATATAAGAAATTCCTATTATAATAGATCCTGTAATCACACCAAATTGCAATATACACGATACTGGAAAGCATTCAAAATATAAAGCACCGACTCCTGTCAGCCAATGCCCATCTATTAGCATCGGAAATTCCGATAAAATAGATACTCTTCCAGATGTCAAAGAATCTAAGTTTGAGGCATCTCTTCCCGCAAACATAATATTATCCACAACCATATTAAACATACTATCATTCAGCAATAAAGTTAATGTGCCGATTATTACAATCGTCATTAATAAATATTTTAGTTTTCGATTAAATTGTTTTCCAATAATAATATAAAGTAAGCATATCGCAAATCCAATAATTGTAGCTCTAGATTTCAATAGCATTAATAATAACACTTCAAATATTATAGCCAAGATTTTGAGCCAATTGAACATTCTAACTTTTTCGAAGCGAATAAACATAAGTATAATTATTGATGTAAATACAATCTGGGATATTGAATTTTTTGATGCATAAGCATATTGTCTTGAAGTAATATCAAATCCCACAGAAAAATATTCTAAATATATAGAAATCGCAACTATTGTTGCTGACACCGCGTATGAGAGACAAATAAATCTTAAATCCTTATCTGTAAAATCGCCTCCTACAAATGTTCCTAAGCAATAAATAAAAAAAGATAAAATCAGACATTGTAATATAGACGATGAAAAATAAGCGTTATTAGTAAAAATAGATGATAACAATATTAGTATAAACACAACTCCTATTGCAAAAATCATTTTAATTGTACTATAAAAAATTCTAATCCTTTTTTTTAAAAAAAGATATAGCAATAGTACAATCCAAATAGGCATATTTAATTTTTGAGTCATCCCGGCAGAAACCAACAAGGGAAGTTGAGAAAGATTGGACAAAAAACATGCAAGAGCAACTAAATATATAAACATTTTGTTTTCTTTTCTATATACCTTTTCGAATTGTCCATTTACCATTACACATGTTCCTTTCACAAAACTTTTTCTCTTTTAGCTTTTCCAATTGCATACATCATCCAAATATTTTTTTGCAATTTCAGAATCTCTATAACCATAGGCAGTTAACACTGCATTCTTTCTAATCTTTGTAATCTCTTGCCTTGATTTTCTTTCAATCCTATTCAAGGTCTTTACTAATTCCTCCACATCTCCTTGCTTTGATAAGAAACCATTCTCTCCATCAACAATAACTCCGTCAACACCACCTGCTTTTGATGCAATAGTAACACACCCTGCCAACATAGCCTCTATATAAACCATTCCAAAGGTTTCATTATCACTAACCATAATAAAACAATATGATTTTTTCATCATTTCATATACTTTATTTCTTGACAATTGACCATGAAAAACAACATTTTTTTCAAAATTAAGCTGTCTTGACAATTGTTTTAGATTTTCTTCTTCAGCTCCTTCACCCACAATATGAAGAGTTGCCGCATTTTTATATTTCTCATGTAAGGCACGAATGACAACATCGACATTTTTATATTTAACTAAACGCCCAACATATATAAAATCTAGATTGTTCTCTAATTCTAATGAATCAATTTTATCCTTTTGCTTTTGTGCTAAATAATCGGGAATTCCCGAATAGCAAATAAATGGTTTTTTCTGTAAGTTTAATCTTTTTTTTACATAGTCTGCATAAGCTTCATTCCTGCATCCTACAGCACTCAATTCTTTTACATCTTCATCCAAATGAAATACTTCTATATTTTTTTCTGTGCAGTCTCCATGGAAAACCAAGGATGTTTTTGCATCATATTTTTTTCCTAATTTAACGATTAAATCCATCTGTGGATTAACCCAATGAGAAATTATAACTCCTGGCACAAACTGCTCTCTATCTAAAATATCCTCTATTCTTTTTATCTGATTATCGATTTTGCTTTTACTAAATTTTCCGTGTGGTATAATTTTCTTTAATGGCAGTCTAAAAACTTTCACACCAGCCACCTCATTTGATAGTGGTTTTCTAGACGATTTTACCGGAAAATTATGTCCCATTCTTGACTCCATTTTGTTTCTTATAAACGCAGGAATCCAGTAAAATGGTAAAGGGAAACAGCTATTATTATGGATTACAAGAACTTCATGTCCCTGTTCTACCCACTTGTCGCAAAAGTATTTTACTGTTGGTGTAACTACTTCCGTTCCATCATCAGGTTCTGGATATGCACTCGTTAAAACTAATATTTTCATTCTCATTGCTCCTTAAATTTTTCAATAAATTTTACGGGGTCATTAAACAAATTTGCGTATTCTTCAATCTTTTTATCATTCCATTCCCACCAATTTGTTTTAAGCAAATCATTTGTCGTTTTCTCATCAAACCTGCTTCTGATCTTTTTCGCCGGGTTTCCTGCCCATATTTCATATGGAGGAATGTCGTGTGTAACAACGCTCCCAGCTCCTACAACTGCCCCTACTCCAATCTTGACTCCAGATAAAACAGTTACTCCTGCTCCAATCCATACATCAGAATTTATAACTATATCTTTGTCAGAAACTGTATCAAATTCAACAAAGTTCTTTTGCAAAATATTTTTTCCTTTATGAAATACCGGTGAAGATGACACTCTTTCTATTGGGTGCATTGCCCCCCCCCAGTCGACAATTGTCTGCTATTGAAACAAATGCACCTATTTTACAATTTAATAGAAAACAATTATGTCCACAATATGAATATTTTCCCATGCTTGAATAATTCATCTGGGTACCTGAACAGATCTTTGCCTTTTTATCAACTATGCAATACGTCAATGCCACCGGATTAAATATAGCTCTTATACCTTTAGCACATATTCTTTTTACATCCATTTTTTCTCCCTCTGCTGTTTTTAAAATGTTTCATTATTATCTCATATCCGTTTTTCACATTATAATTATTTTCTAAATACTTTCGTCCTTCAGCACCCATTTTATTTAAGTCTGCCGAAAGAGCTTTCTTCACACATTCTGCAAATTTTCCTGAATTATTACTTAAGCAACTCCAACCGAAACCGTTTTTTTCTACAATTTCTCCCATATCTGTGTTTGGATCTGAAGAAACCAATACAGGTTTTGAACGTTGCATATATGAAAGGATTCTTGATGGAAAATTTGGAATGGTAAATCTATAATCTAAAAACACCAGACCTACGTCACATGCATCTGCTAATAATTCATAATCAGTCTTAGGCAATGAATTTAAAAGCATTGCATTACTAATATTATGTTCGCTCATGAATTGCTTTATTTTATCTGCTTCTGATCCTCCTCCAACAACTAAAATAAATGCATCTTTTATATCTTTTACAGCATCTAAACATGAAAGGAAAAAATCTATCCCCTGAGGTTTTCCTAAATTGCCACCATATACAAATACTTTTTTATCGACAGGTATTTGGTATTTTTTTCTAATTTCTCTGTGTTCTTCTATTGTGTGCTTATCATTTAATAATTTGACACAATTAGGACATACCTCAATTTTTCCTACTTTTACGAATTCATTATGTTTCAAAACGTATTTTACATTTGCCGGGCTCATGCAACCAATATAATCTGATATTTTATATAACTTCTTTTCCTTATTACGAAATACTTTATATACAATTCCTTTCATACCAGTGGTACTAAGCATTCCAAGGTCAACTGCATTTTGTGGAAAAATATCTTTTAACAATAAATAACTAACTGCGTTACTCTTTTTCTTCAAATAAGCCACTGTTCCTACTAATGTAATCGGTGGTGTAGGGTAAAGAATTAAGTCAAATTTTTCGTTTGAAAAATACCTGGAAATAGCTTTTTGAAATTGTTTGTCAATCATAACTGTTGATATTCCTTTTTCGATCATATTACCATTTCCAGTTATGTTCCCAGTCTTAATTCTTAATACATGGATTCCTCTTTCATCTGAAATTCCTGTATCTCTTTCTTTTCTTTTTTCACTAGCACATGCAACGAAAACTTCATGCCCATTAGCAACAAATTCTTGAAGCAACTCTTCATAAAAACTAATATGATCATTTTCCGAATAACTAATAGATAAAAATATAACTTTCATGTCCTTTTCCTTTATTTCTCAATAATGCTTTATTTTTTTGATTACCTTAATCCGATAAATCGCTGCAAATTCTTTAATTGAATATGAAAAACCTTGAAATTCTTTGAATAAAGGAACCAATTTTCGTTTAACCCTATTTTTCTTAAAAAATTTAAGATACTCTTTTTCTCCCATTTTTCTGAATGGGGAATACTTGGTTATCATCTCTCCATCAACAAACCGTTCGCTTTTGATCAAATGAAGACACTCTTTTTCATCAGTTAAAAACCAATGGCATAATACTTCATCAGAATCCTCACATAATTCTAATACCATCATCTTTTTGGATTGTTCCGGATAAGATAATTTCCCATCAAAAAAATATCCTGACGGTATATAAAAATTACCGAGTCCATACACGATGACGCGTCCCTTATATAATTCTCCTCCTTGAGGAAGATGTGCATGATTTCCAATAACAGCAAATACACCAGCATCAACTAATTTGTAAGCCAATTTTCTGTATGCAGGAAAAGGTAATGTTTCCAAATCATAATTCCAATGAAAATAACAAATTACTTTCATCTCTGCGTTTTTATCTATAAAATCTGTTACTACGTTAAAAAACTGCTCATATGAACAATCTATTATTTTTTGATTATTTTCATTATTCGGATTTGTCTCGGTATATACTCTCCAACAATGTGTAAATATTGCATATGTGCTATTTCCTTCCTGAACTATTGTCGGAACAATAGCACCATGGTCTACACCGTTACAATAAAATCCTTTCTGATTTAACAGTCTTTCCGTACTCTCTATTTGCACTGGGTAATCATAGGTATGATTATTAGCTATTGAAAATACCGTTTTTCCGCGTTCAAAAGCATCAAGCACCTTTGAATGATTAAACAATTTTTCGTCAGAATAAGGTTCTTCATCTTTAATCATTCCTTCTAAATTACACAATATGATTTTCTCTTTAAACAAATCATATTTTCGCATATCCGCAATCAATAAATCTGCGCATTTACTATTTGGACATGCTAAATCTCCTAAAACAAGCATTTCTTTTTTCCTCTATCAATCAGCACTTTCGTTCACTATATATCTACGTTTACCAGAAGCCAATACAGGAATATCATCACAATAGGAAACAACAAAATCTGAATTTTGTCCAAAGATTTTTTTATAATCTTGAATCAATTCCTTTTCATTTATATCATTTTTCTGCACATTTAAAATGAGCTGATATTTTCCTTTCGCTTTCTGAACAAATTGAAATTGTCTAATTTTCTTATATTTCCACATAAGATTAGTAATGGCATGTGGGGATACTGGATTTCCATTAAAATCTTTTACAGAATCAACAATTCTTCCACCAAATGATCCTACTGCATATCTTTCTCTACCATTATGGATGACTTTAACTCTTGCCCCCACATCGCCAGTATCATAACGAATCATTGGCATTGCATAATTATATAAATCTGTTACAACTATTCTTCCAACTTCTTCATCTTCAGCAGGTTCATCAGACTCAATTTTTAATATTTCCACCAAATAATCAGCTCGATTCATCAGAAAAACATTGTTTTTATCCCAATCTTGTCCCAAAAAACCATTTTCTTCATTAGCGTATCTTGATACACATTTACAATTAAATGCTTTTTCAATAGATGATCTAGTTGCATCATAAAGCATTTCAGAACCACTAACTACTCCGTAAATTTTCGCACCTTTAACATCATCATAGCCATACTTATCAAAGTATTTTTGAAAAGCAGTCAAAGTTGAGGCATATCCCATTAACATTGCACCACAGTCCTTTGAATGCTTAACAATAAATCTCATTTTTTCTTTTATTCCTTTATCACTCAAGTCATTACAATCTAATAGATAAATATTCTGTGCGAATTGCTGCCAATCGCTCTTTTGTACTTCTGACACAACAGATCTCAAATAAATAATTCGTTTTCCAATCGAAAATCCAATTTGACCATTATAGTACAACGTCTCTGCATTAACATGTTTCTTCTTATTTCCATCTTGCCAACTGGTAAATGGAGTTCCTGTTGAACCACTAGTAGACATTGAAATCAAATTCTCTTTTTTATACATTCCAGAGAGAACACTATCTCCATTTGAACGAAGAATATTTTTGTTTACAACAGGCCAGTTTCTTAAAACAGTATCTTTTTGATCTTTATAAAACGGAACCGTTGTCTTTGCATGAGACAATAATCTTTGAATACATGCCTCATGATATTTATTTACCTGCTCCTCACTCCATATTCCATCTTCACAATTATGTAAAATCTCAAGTGCTGATTTAACTTTTTTTCCTTTTAAAGAATCCATTATCCAAAAGGCTCTACCTCTTGCAAACTCCAATAACTTCATATTTTTATTCTCTTTTCTTAAAATCTTATCTTTGGATCATCGAAAATTTTTTCACTGTCCAAAATAATCGGTTCAACATCAACATCACGAAGAAAAATGTAGGGTTTTTCATAATGGTGATACTGATCTCTTTCAACTCGCTCCGCATTTCCATCTTCCATAATTTTAATAGTGTCTTCAATCAAATCAAACCCTACATGCGCCATAACTCCTGCATATGCCATATGACGAATATTAACTTCTGTAACTTTCATATTTCCATCTTTATCTTCTTTTAAGTCAAATGAAAGAATACCATGTGCAGGTACACCAAGCTTTTTTTCCAAATATTTAATACAACTATCACAAAACTTATTTATCTTATCTTCATTGAGGAAACGACCAAAATGCGTGTTACCCGTCACATGTGATGGTGCTGTATTTGCCATTACATACTCCGCACATTCAAGTGCCGCACCTTTTACATATTCCCCATTATAATAAAGCATTTCATTAGCAAGATGGCGTCCTGTAAGGAACTCACTAACAGTAAATTCCGGAATCTTTGCATTAATAAATAACCAACTTTTATAGCTACTAATATCGTCTAATCTCAGTGAGCCCAATCCACCTGTGCCTTCCGTCGCTCGAATCCAACACGGAAATCCTATTTCATTTTCAACATCTTCAAATCGAGGATTCTCCTGCGTCACTTTAATTGTCTTTGGAATATAATCTGTGCCTTCAAGAAGGTCTGCCATAATAGACTTATCTCTTAACGATTCAGAGAGAAGTTTGCATCCCATAAATACTGGGCAAGGAAACTTGCCATGTTCTTCAAAATACTCTCCCCATCTGACAATTTCCGCTTCTGGTTGAACAAATGCATAATCAATATTTTTTTCATTAACTAGCCTTTCTAGCCAAGGAAAATAATCAGGGCTATCACAACGAGGACAAATATAATATTCATCTACCAGCTTTCTTCCATCCTTCAGTGTCATAAAAAAGCCCATGGCCTTTTTTTCAATATCGCATCCAATAATTTTATAATCAGGATGATTTTCTCGAATGATTCCTGTAATAGAACGTGGAGTAAGACCGCCAATTCCTGTTACTAATATTGTTTTAATATTTTCCATAATTTTTACTCCTTCTCAGCTAACTATTCGGCTGTGATATAATAGCCAGCTCGATCTGCACTTTTTAAAATAGGATTATTAGATAATTCTTTCATTTCGCTCTGACGTTTAATTTTTTCTGGATGTTCTTCTTTCATTTTTTCAAACTCCAGTAAATCTTCCTTTGTGATAATATATTTAATCCTTGCTATCTTTGGTTCCTGAATTTTCTCAAAACTTGGTTCTTTGCCACAACCAATAGAAATTACCATTCCCATATAATCATATCCACTTGAAATCGGTACTAAATCAGATCCAATACAATCTCCTCCCATTCTTGCACCAATTTCCATAAAACAAATTCTACCCTCTTTTGTAATTCTAAACTCCGGATGAACAGCTCCATATTTTATTCCCATAGAAGCAAATGCGCGATATAATGTTTTCTCCACCTTTTCAAATAGATCTGCTGATAAATTAGCTGGCTGTTTATGTCCGGTTTCAACAAAATGTGGTGCACCAGTAGTTGATTTTTCTGTTACAACCAAAAGTTTGTATTTTCCATCATAAGCAATACTCTCTCCACTATACTCTGGTCCTTCTATAAACTCTTCGAGAATCGCCTGTTTCGTCTTAGACCAGCCTAATGCATATTCAATAGCTTCCTCTAATTCGACTTCTGAATTAATTTTCATTACACCACGACTGGAGCTTAAATCAACTGGTTTAATAATTAACGGATACTCAAAATCTTTTACTACTTCTTTATTGAAATCTTCTTCCACTAACGTAAAACGTGGTCCATCAATTCCTGCATCACGCATAGCACATCTCATCAAATATTTATTTGTTGCTATCTTTTCTGTTTCTAAACTATTGCATGGTATTCCCATCTTTCGTAACAAATAATTCATAGGATGCATCGCCAATTCAGATGCTATTGAAGCAACACCGCAAGGATCTACTTTCTGAACTTCCTTCCATAATGTTTCATAATCCATAATATTCACATCATGATATACATCTGCAGTACTTTCACCTATTGCCCCCGTTTTCCATCCAAAAACGTGGGTTTCATAACCAAGTTCTTTGGCTCTTACAATAAGTGGATTTTGATATTCATTTGTTCCTAAAATTACTAATCTATTATTCACTTTCTTTCACTCCTTGTACAAATTTAGGTATATTCGGATCATCTTCAAACAACTTTAAATATTCAGGACGTTGAACCTTTCTAATAATATGCAATCCTCCTTCTTCTGTCACACTCGGTATGCCAATATCATCTTGCTTAAATACTTTGTAAAAAGTCATCCATAAAATCTTTATATCCCCCCAAAACGTAATATTGCTAATATATTCTATATCTTTTTCAAATCTATCATTCCATCGTAATAAAGCCCTACCATTAACCTGCGCTAAACCAGTTATTCCTCCTCTAACAGAATGCCTCAAACTTTCCTTTTCAGTGTAATATGGCAAATAGAACGGATATAACGGTCTTGGCCCTATAAGACTCATATCGCCTTTTATTACGTTTAATAACTCAGGTAATTCATCTAAACTTGAATTTCTTAAGAAGTTTCCAAATTTAGTAAATCTTTCTGTATCAGGTAATAATTGACCATTTTCATCTCTCGCATCTGTCATTGTCCTAAATTTTATCATTTCAAATGTTTTTTCATCTTTTCCAGTTCTTTTTTGTTTAAAAAATATTGGACTTCCTAGCTTAATACGTACCAACACACATACACTTAAAAATACAGGAGAAATGCAAATCAGCCCTATTGTTGTTACAAGCAAATCAATAATTCTTTTCATATATTTTGCATATATTCCCTTATGAACAGAATATTTCTTTTCAAGTTCTTTCCACATAAAATCTCCCTCTTACTCAAAACAAGCCTTAATTACTTCAATAATCCTCTCCTGCTGCTCCACCGTCATCTTATTATCACTCGGCAGACACACACCTCTCTGGAAGATATCTGCTCCAACATCTTTGATTCCACCTGCAATATAAGCATTTGTTTTTGCTCTACCAGATCCATTTGCTGTTACAAACTCATGCATTCTGTACATCGGCTGCATATGCATCGGTTTCCAGATAGGTCTGCCTTCCGCATTAATAGAACTGATAGCCTCTAAAATTTCTGTCGGACAGCTTTTCCCTGCTTCAGCAACATATAATGCTTCAGTATCACTTCGTACCTGCTTACACATTGCTTCTTCATCAATCAATAAACTACTCAACCAGTAGTTCGGCTCTGCTTTCGTTTCATCAAACGGATTCATCTGTACCGGAAGATTTTTTAATCCTTCTTTGTATCTTTCATAGATTGCTTTCTTCTGAGCAATATGATCGGACAAATGATGATATTGATCTCGAATCACTCCGGCGATCACGTTGCTCATACGGTAGTTATATCCAACCTCTTCGTTCTGGTACCAGGCTGCTGCTTCTCTGGCCTGGGTAGACCATTTACGAGCCTGATTTGCATCTTCTAATGAGTCTGTCAATAAACATCCTCCTGCTGATCCGGTAATGATTTTATTTCCATTATAGGATACAGCGGCATAATCACCATACGAACCGCACTCTTTTCCTTCCCAGGTTGCTCCCATTGCCTCTGCGGCATCTTCTACCAAAAGTGCTCCATGCTTCTCGCAGATTTCTTTTATCTCGCTGATATTTCCCGGGAAACCATATAACTCTGCATATACAACAAGTTTTACATCCGGATACATTTCAAATGCTTTCTCTAATGCAACCGGATCCATGCCCCAGGAATCGTACTCTGTGTCAATAAAGACTGGAATTCCACCTTCGTATACAACAGGGTTCAGTGTAGCATTGAATGTCATATCGGTACAGAAAACGCGGTGTCCGGAAAGTGCTCCTACTCCTACCGGTGGCTTACCGTATAATCTTTCTCCTGCAAGTTTCATGCAAAGATGAAGTGCAGCTGTACCACAGGATAAAGCTACTGCGTATTTTGTTCCGGATGTTTCAGCAGCCACTTTTTCAACTTCATTAATATTTGCTCCAACGGTTGACATCCAGTTTGTTTCATATGCTTCCATTACATACTTCATTGATTCCGGATACATTGTCGGTGATGACAGCCATATTTTCTCCGTAAATTTTTCAAATCTTCCATTGTTTACAAAAGCCATTGTTTCTCTCCTTTATGCAATCTCTCTATTCACTTCTTCCGGCTTCTTAAACGTCGGAACCACTTCCCTCAGCGCCTCTTTTGCAATCAGATCATCACCTGTATCACAGGCATCTCTCAGTATCTGAATCTTTTTATAGATTTCTTCCTTGCTCAATGCAGTATCTCGTTCAATAAAGATCATACTGTTATCGGTTTTGTCGAGTTCTTCCGTCTTGACAAGTAATTCCTCATACAGTTTTTCACCCGGTCTTAATCCTGTTTCAACAATTTTGATTCCCTGAACACCGGATAAACGGATCATATTTTCTGCCAGATCCATGATTTTAACCGGCTGTCCCATATCCAGAACAAACAGCTCTCCGTTGTTGGCAATCGCTCCACTCTGAAGAACAAGCTGGGAAGCTTCCGGAATGGTCATGAAATAGCGGATGATTCTCTTATCGGTAACGGTTACCGGTCCGCCGTTTGCAATCTGTCGTTTAAAGAGCGGAATGACAGATCCGGCGCTGCCAAGTACATTTCCGAATCGTGTCGCACTGTATTTTACATTTCCATGGGTACTTGCACTCTGTACGATCATTTCGCACATTCGTTTTGTAGCACCCATAACGTTGGTCGGATTTACTGCTTTATCTGTGGATACCATCATAAAGCGCTCTGCTCCGTATTCCTCACAAAGTTCTACCAGATTCTGGGTACCGAATATATTGTTAAAAATAGCTTCTACACAGTTGTGCTCCATCAGAGGAACGTGTTTGTGAGCGGCTGCATTGATAATGATCTGTGGATGATATCTCTCAAATACTTTTTCAAGTGCTTTTCTGTGGGTGATAGAGCAAATTTCAATCTGCAGATCCAGACGGTTTCCATAAGCGATTTTTAATTCCTGCTGAACATCATATGCTCCGTTTTCATAGATATCCAGAATAATGATCTTTTTCGGATTCATTTTTGCCAGCTGTCTGCAGAGTTCTGAGCCAATAGAACCGCCGCCACCTGTGATCAGCATAACTTTTCCTTTATAATATTCGTTTGTGTGCTCATCCGAAACAGCCAGTGGTTTTCTGAATAAAAGTTCCTCGATATCAAACTCGCGGAGATGTCTCTTTCCTCCGGCCGCATACATCGTCGGATAGTCATAAACTTTTAATTTATATCCGGCGCTTCTGTAATATTCATAAAGAGCTTTCTTTTTATCGGCATTCATGGACGGAATCGCAAAAATAATCTCCTGTACTTCAAATTCTCCCAGACGGTTAAAGGTTGCTTCATCCTCTGACCATACCGGAATCCCGTGGATATCCCGTCCGACTTTTTCTTTTTTGATGTCAATGAAGCATCTCGGTACATAGGCTGCTTCTTCATTGTTCAAAAGTTCTTCTGCCAGACTTACACCGACCCGGCCGGCGCCAATGATCGCAACTTTAATTTTCTGTACTTCCTTCTTATTTCCGGCATCAACTCCGGAAAAGAGATGTAACAATAGTGAAAGGAACTTTCCTTTTGCTGTTTCCTGATTTCCACATTTGTATGCATAGCGATACATCATGCGGAGTGCCAAAGCGCCTAACAGATTCAGGCTGACCAGAGAAAGCATTCTGGCAAATGTGATTTTTTGAATTGGAAGCAAAAGTTCCAGACACAGGTACACGAGAAAAGCAATGGCATCCGTAAAAAGTAAACGGATGTAACACTGTATTCCACCATATCTCCATACCTGTCCGTAGATTTTACCCAAAAGACGTACTGCAAAAATGCATACCGCAGATAAGCATACTTGTTGAAGTATGCCGGTAGATGATAATTTGTCCGTGCCGCCATAAGCAGCTAAAAGTATCGATGCAACGATTGCGTATACGATCAGATCATATCCGACTAACATCCATCGTATGTTAAGAACATCTTTTTGTTTCGTATCTTTCAAATTCATACTGTTTTTCATTTGTTCTATCCATCCTTTTACCCCCCCCCGAAAAAATCGGGGCAGTTTATCCTTTCGTGTCTTGTTTTAGCTGCTCATTGTTTCCGAATTTACTTATCTTCCGGCATCTGGTACGTAGGCACGATCTCCTTTACCATCGCACGGATTGCATTGCTGTCCGCTTTTGCTGCTTCCCGCAGCTGAATCAGCTGACACATAAATTTTTCTTCATCCATCTCGATCGGTTTGCCGATATGGATCAGCTTGTTCTCGGTATCCTGCAGACCTTCTTCATCCATGAGCAGTTCTTCATACAGTTTTTCTCCCGGACGAAGTCCTGTATACTGGATTTCAATGTCTTCCCCCAGTTTATAGCCGGATAACCGGATCAGATTCTTGGCCAGATCTGCGATTTTTACCGGTTCGCCCATATCAAGGACAAAGATTTCTCCGCCCTTCGCATACGCACCTGCCTGAAGCACCAGTGATACTGCTTCCGGAATGGTCATAAAGTAACGGATGATATCCGGATGGGTCACAGTCACAGGACCTCCGGCTGCGATCTGCTTCTTAAATAACGGAATAACGCTTCCGTTGCTGCCAAGTACATTTCCGAAACGAACTGCCACAAAGTCTGTCGCATAGAAATGGTTCAGGGTCTGGACGATCATTTCACACATTCGTTTGGATGCACCCATGATATTGGTCGGATTTACAGCTTTGTCGGTAGAGATCAGCACAAATTTCTTTACCTGGCTGCGCCCTGCCGCACATGCTGTTTTGTAAGTACCAAACACATTGTTTTTGATTGCCTCATTCGGGCTGTCCTCCATCAGTGGCACATGCTTATGTGCTGCCGCATGAAAGACGACTTCCGGATGGTATGTCTCCATCACCGTATTGATACGGTGTGCATTTCGCACAGATCCGATCAATACCGTAAGCTTTAGCTCGGGATGTTCCCACTTCAGCTTCTGCTGGATCTCATAGGCATTATTTTCATAGATATCGAAGATCACCAGATGCCCGACCCGGTGTTCTGCCAGCTGGGTACAGATTTCACTGCCGATGGATCCGCCGCCTCCGGTTACGAGAACGGTTTTTCCTTTGATATAGCCCAGGATTTCATCCAGGTTGACTTTGATCGGCTCTCTGCCCAGCAGATCTTCGATTTCCACGTTTCGCAATTTTGACACATTGACTTCACCGTTGACCAGCTGATATACACCCGGCACGGTCTTGATCTGGCAGTCTGTCTGATTACAGATCTCCAGGATTGCATTGACATCCTTGCGTCCCGCTGTCGGAAGCGCCAGAATGATCTTATCAATGTTATATTTATCTACACTGGCAAGGATCTGGTCACGTCCGCCTGCAATGCGAACGCCATCCAGATACTTGTTCCATTTTTCTTCGTTGTCATCAATAAAAATTTTTACTTTGTCTGTCAGATAATAACTGGTGCGATATTCTTTCAGAAGCATCAGCCCGGCTGCACCGGCTCCGATGATCATGATATTTTGCCGCACCGGATTGGCCTTTACGCCTTCTGCCTTGATCCGTACACGACGTAACAGACGGTACATCATTCTGCTGGAAGCGGTCAGTGCAAACACCAGCCCCCAACCTACCAGATAAAAGGAAATCGGCATACGGATCACTGAAATCGTATAGGTAACTCCCGTAATCACAGCTGCGATCCCGGAAGTGACAAAGGTACGCAGTACCTCCGGTATTCCGGCATAAGTCCAGACACTTCGTTATAATTTTGCAATTGTATAGCTGGACACCAGAATGACCGATGCCAGAATAATGTAGAACAGATATCCGCGGATATATTCTGATGGTACCGCGGAGTAACGCATATCAAATCGCAGAAGTAACGCCAGTCCGTATGCGATGCATACAGACAGAACATCTGTGATCACGATCAGTAATTTCTTTTTCATATTTTCTCAATCCCTTGAAATGTCTCTCAATTAATTCCTTGAAATGTCTTTTCACATGAGAGAAGAATCCTGCATTCAGGATTCTTCTGTCTCATTCACTCAGTCAATTTGATTATGCATGTTTTCTTCTGGATGTTACGCACATTCCAGCTGCTGCAGCTACTGCTACTGCTACCACACACATCATTACTGGCGCACTGCCGGTTTTCGGAGAAACAACTTTTGAGCCGTCTGTTCCGTTCGCACCATTTGCGCCGTTGTTTCCGCCTGCTGCATTTGTATTTAATACATAGAATGCAATCGGGGAAGCACCGTCAACAGTTACTGTTACATTTCCATCACCAACAACACCGTTGATCTGTACCCACTGTCCATTTACATAGCGAAGTACAACTACTTTGCTTGTGCTGTTAACGCCATTTACTTTAAATGTCAGTGTCAATGGGAACTGAACATCACTGTCAGCTGTAATGTTTGTTACATATGCAAGGCCATAGCCGTTTGCATTTGCTGCACCGACTGCGTCTTTCAGTACGCTCTGCGGATTTGCTTTGATTTTCTCCACACCCGGCGCATCATTTGTTGAATAATTGTCAGATGTTTTGACTTTGGACAGATCCACATCCTGGCCACTCGCATTTTTGCCGCCAACGATAGTACCTGTTGTCGGCTGCGGGCTTGGTGCGGCGAACGCAGCGGTTGCCATACCGATAGTCATTACAGCAGTCATTAATAAAGCAACGATTTTCTTCATGATTTTCTCCCTTCTTATATATTTGTAAAATGATACCGGCAATTGCCATACCATATTTACAGCTTCTTTTACTCTGGCGATCTAGTTCACTTCTTTGTAATAGGTCCGGATAATCTGTTCCTGCAGGGATTCCTCATCCGGATGGAATTCTTCAAACTCTTCTCCCATTACTGTTTCTCCCGGCAGATACGCCACCTCATCTGTAAGGTATGTGTAGCTGCTCAGAGCATCGATCTGATCTCCGTCCAGATCTGTTTCAATATATTTATCTAAAAACGGGGAAATGAGATTGTATAAAGCACTTCCTCCGTGTGATCTGGCATTTTTGATCAACGCTGTCACATACTTCACCTGACGCTGCATACGTCCTTCATTGCTGTTGAACACATTTGTATCACGATAACGTACATAGTTCTCCGCATCCGCTCCTTTGAGACAGACTTCTTTTCCCGCCTCAAACGTCGGATTGATCGCAGCATCTTCTTCTGTCATTTCCACCGTGACACCGCCCAGCGCGTCATTGATCTCTGGGATTCCGTCAACAGATAAGGCAAAATATCCGCTGATTGGAAGGTTGTACAGCAGCTTTTTTACTGTTTTTTCGGTAGCCCAGCAGCTGCGGCTTCCGCCGATGCAGTACGCATACTGCGTTGCAAGCTGTGCATTTACCGTACCAAAGGCACTTCCGGTGGAATCATATGTATCGATCTGTGTCATAGTGTTTCGGTTGATCTGAAGGATTCTTCCTTCTTTTGTCTCTTTATCCAGTGACAGCAGCATAATGCAGTCTGCCTGTCCGGCATCACCGGGCATATAACTGGTATCTATATCATTGGCATGATCAATTCCCAGAAACAGGATATTGATCAGATTGTTATTGTATGTATATCGTTTTCCGTTCCATTCAATGGTATCGTCTTCTGCCTGGGAAATGGATTCCTCCGGCTGACGTGCCTTTTCCTGCTGCTGTTTGTGATGCAGCACAAACAGAACGGTCACAGCTGCCACTGCTGCCAGTATAACTGCAACGGTGGACAGGATATGTCTTTTTGATTCTTTTTTCATAAAATTATTGTTCCTCTGTCAGGACCGCGCAGATCAGAAAGCGCTCGTCATGATTGCCGTTGCAAGTAGACAATACGATCATCCGGTCATCTGTCGTCACCGGCAGCGGATCTTCGATCCAGGTCGGCATGATACGCACCTCTGACAGAGAATCCAGAAATGCCTGATAGCCTTCCTTCGTCCTGCAATTATAATTGTATAAAATATGTCGGTTGTCATAAGTGACCGCCGCGAACACACGGTATTTGTAAATGTGTTCCGGTGTGTAGATCTCGATATAGGGATGTTCCTGGCGGAAGGTCTCGTCCTGATAATCTTTCAGTCTGCTGAAGAAGGAATCGTTCAGCATGTTATGACCATAGACAACCGTCACAGCATCGGATTCAAAGGGCTCCGGATTGTAGCTGTATTCTGTCATGATCGCGCCCGGAAGTCCTTCTTTGTCATCCACGGTATGATCCATATAGTAATCATCGTCCACCTTGCTTTGCAGGATCGGATAATCAACCGGTGTATCTGCAATATGGATCCATGCATAGATATCCGGATTTTCTGCCTGCAGGACACTGAAATCCACCGGGATCTGTACCGGTGTTTCCTCAGCTTCTGCGGATACTTCCGGCTCTTCCTGCACGGATACCGCTGCTTTCTCACGCAGCTTCTGGTCTTTGTCTTTCTGAATATGATCCCGCACCAGCAGTCCTATGATACCTGCCACAGCTACCAGAAATATCACAAGGAATATTCGAAATAATAGATTCTTCTGTTTCACGTTCTATGTTCATCTCCTTTGATATTGGCTGTTTCAGGATTTTTTTCTTTTCTTGTGAGAACGACGTCTCTCTTTTTCTGTCTTTTCTTCCTGTTTGCTGTAATAAGCAAGTTCTTTGTCCACCGGGATCACAGCCAGTACGCTTGTCTCCAGGTAATCCTCGATATCTTCTTCTGTCTGGATCTTGTCATTCATGATAAAGCGGATCGTGAGTACCATGCCTACCAGGAAGATTCCGAGCACAATGCCCATGGCCAGTTTTTTCATCATGCCGTTGTCTACCGGCGCAGATGCGACTTCCGGATGTTCTACAATGGTAGGCGGATCTGTCTGTGTGATGCTCGCCATCTGATCCACTGCCGCATCGGTAATGGCATCTGCCACTGCACAGGAAAGTTTTGCATCATCGCTTGTCACCGTGATGGACAGCATTCGTGTATCTGTCTTGTTTGCTACGGTAAGCATTTGTTTGATTTCTTTCCGTGTCAGCTTGATGTTGTCTTTTTTCAATGTCTTGATCGCACCGTCGATAACCGGTTTACTGGTAGCGATAACGGAAAAATCGGAAGTCAGTTCCGTTCCTACCTGCAGATCTGCCATAGAGGTAATGCTGGTTGTTTTGGACAACACATACAGGGTTGAGTTTGATTCGTACATCGGTGTCTGGAAAAACACCAGTGCCCCTGCGAGTACAACGCCTACGACCGCTCCCAGAAACAGCAGTTTCCATTTGTCGAGCAGATAGAAAAACAGGCTGACAAGGTCAATCTCCATTTCTTTCTCTTCTTTTTGCTTTTTATTCTCCATTTTTTCTCGTTTCCTTTGTCTGTATTATAAGCATTTATTCTTTCGGATTCTGTCCGTATCTTCCGTATCCATAGCCGTAGCCGTATTTGCTGCCATACCGCTTTCCGTAGCCGTAATGCTTTGTTCCTTCGTCTGCTTTATTCAGAATTACGCCCAGGAAATTCGGATTTGCATTGATGAGCTGTTCTTTTACGCTGTTTGCCATTCTGCGGCTGACAGCGTTGGCAGAGATTACCAGTACGGAAGCATCTGCCGTTTTTGCGATCAGTGCTGCATCGACAACACTTCCAAGTGGCGGTGTATCGATGATCACATAATCAAAGGTCTGTTTCATGCCCTCGATCAGAACTTCATACGCTGGTTTATTCAGAAGTTCGGTCGGGTTTTTCGGAAATCTGCCTGTCGGGATCACATAAAAATTCTTATAATTCGTTGCGTAGATTACTTCAGAAGCGGCATTCTTGCCGGCCAGATAATGGCTCAGGCCTTTCAGGTCAGCCGGAATCCCGGTTCTCTTCGTCAATACAGAATTTCGCATATCTGCATCGATGAACAGCACGCGTTTGTCATTTTCTGCCAGGATCTTTGCCAGATTGAATGACACACTGGATTTTCCGTCATTTTCCATACAGCTGGTCAGGCAGATTACTTTATTTTCGATTCCGGTAAACTCGAGATTTGTCCGGAGTCTCCGGTATATTTCCTTCATAACGGGAGATAACGTCGTTTTCTCCTCCAAAATCAGTTCCTGCATCTATCGTATTCCTTTCTCTCTATGTTAAAATTATCTTTTTGGGTATATGAATAAAAATTGTTTCCACTTTTTCCTGTCCGAACTTCCGGCTGATCAGCTCCGCTGCCTCCCGGATATTCACAATACGATACTCGGTATCGTGTGCATCGCTGGCCATCAGGTCAATCTGATCTTCTTTTAACAGTTTCATACAGAAATGCTTTGCCTTTCTGCCGCATTTCCCCAGAATACTCTCACAGTTTATCTGGATGTATGCGCCCTGCGTCTTCAGTTCTGCGACCCGGTCCCTGCCTTTATACAGACATTCATACCGTTCCGCATGTGCAAGCACCGGCTGTAATCCCATCTGACGTACTTCAGACACGGTCTGCATGATCCATGCAAAAGAAGCCTCATACGCAAATTCCAGCAATACGGTGCGACTGTCTGCCATGTAATACTTCGGATTCCCGCGCAGGCGTTCCACCGATGCATTGGAATGGACGTAATACTCACATCCCAGATAAAATTCCATCTCCGGAAACCGGTCTGCTGCCATTTCGCAGACGCGCGCATAGACCGCCTGTATTTCTTCTCTCGGTATTGCAAACATGTCACGACGGTAATGTGGTGTAAAAACGATATGGCGCACGCCCTGCCGGTATTCTTCTTCCAGCATCTCCATCGTTTCACGCATGCATCCGGAACCGTCATCCACACCTGGAAGTATATGATTATGTATATCCCAGTATCCTGTCATGTGCTATTTGCTCCTTTTTTGTCTCTTTTTATCCATTTTCCTTATATACATACAAAGTTTTTGTAACTCGCACTACCAGTTTTTGTCAACGGTGAAATTAATTACTTATGTTTTTCACATTTTTTTGTTTCATATGTAATGATTTTTATGCACATTTATCCTTATACGGTATTATATTATTACTTACCACTTGCAGAAGTGGGAATCTCCTCGACTGAGATAAAATGTTTTTTTACGCAAACAGAACCCCGTTATATTCAAACTGCAATATAACGGGATTCTTTCTGTTCTACAATGATGTCAATGGATATATTGTCTATGTTTTATTTTTTCAGCGGATATTTTGCGGTCAGTTCATCTACGATCGCACGTGCTTTTGCTACGCCCTCATCGCCTTCTTTGATGACGATGGAAATTGCTTCTGCGATCTTGTCCATATCCTCTGTATTCATGCCTCTGGATGTAACAGATGGTGTTCCGAGACGGATACCGCTTGTGACAAACGGAGATTTCGGATCGTTCGGGATTGTATTTTTATTAGCTGTAATATGAGCCTCATCCAGAAGTTTCTCGATGGCTTTTCCGGTCAGGTCAAACGGTGTCAGGTCTACCAGCATCAGATGGTTGTCTGTACCATCGGATACGATCTTGATGCCACGGTTCTTCAGACCGTTGCACAATGCCTGTGCGTTATCTACAATGCCATGCTGATATGTCTTGAAGCTGTCCTGCAATGCCTCTTTGAAGCATACGGCTTTTGCTGCGATGACATGCATCAGCGGTCCACCCTGAATACCCGGGAATACGGCTTTGTTGAAGTTGAAGTTATTTTTCTCCATGGATTCTTTGGATACCAGGATCATACCGCCTCTCGGTCCGCGCAGTGTTTTGTGTGTCGTAGTGGTAACGACGTCTGCATAGTGGATCGGGCTTGGATGAAGTCCTGCTGCCACCAGACCTGCGATATGTGCCATATCTACCATCAGGTATGCGCCGCATTTGTCTGCGATCTCACGGAAACGTGGAAAATCAATGGTTCTCGCATAAGCACTTGCACCGGCAATGATCATTTTCGGTTTGCACTCCATCGCGATCTCTTCTACTTTGTCATAATCAATGAATCCTTCATCGTTGACCCCATAAGGTACGATGCGGAAATAAGTACCTGAAAAGTTGACCGGGCTTCCGTGTGTCAGATGTCCGCCGTGATCCAGGTTCATACCCATCACAGTGTCACCCGGCTGAAGCAGTGCAAACTGTACTGCCATATTTGCCTGTGCACCGGAGTGCGGCTGTACGTTGACATACTCTGCGTCAAATAACTCTTTTGCACGCTCGATTGCAAGATTCTCTACGATATCTACACACTGACATCCGCCGTAATAACGTTTTCCCGGATATCCTTCTGCATATTTATTTGTCATGATGCTTCCCTGTGCTTCCATAACTGCATCACTGACCCAGTTCTCGGATGCAATCAGCTCGATATGGCTGTTCTGACGGTCCATCTCCGCTTCGATTGCTGCTGCCACGTCTGCATCAACTACTTTTAACTCTTCTAAATTCATCACTTTTTCCTCCTGCCGCATAGGTCAACTCTGTTGTCTGAGGTTTTTTCTTTCTGTCAGACAACTTAATTGTTATCATAGCTTAGATTATGCATAAATGCAAGAGTAAAAAATTATTCCTCATGCATCTGGTCGTATCCTCGCGGAGCGTTTTTATGTAACAGGAATATTACGTAGTAATTTCCTATTACATAAAAAATCCCACTCACACGGGCAGAGTCCTGCCAGTGCAAGTGGGATTTTCGGGTGGAATGAATTCTAGTTACGTTTGTTCATACGTTACATTATTTTTTATCTTTTGGTTTTTGGTTATAGGATTCAGTTGTTGTTTTTCTTATCTGATTACTATCAGTTTATATGTTATGCATTTGCTGCAAGTGCTTTTCCTGCTGCTTCGCATGCGGCCTGTGCGTCTGCATCCGGAGCTTCGTTTGCAATGATACCTTCGGCTTCGATCATCTCAGCGCCTGCACCTGTCATCTGCTCGACCCAGTTGCGCATCCATTCGCCATCTCCCCAGCCATAGGATCCGAATAACAGGATCTTTTTGCCGGATACGCTGCCAAGGATTTCTTCTACAAACGGCTCCATACTGGATTCTTCCAGCTGCTCTGCCCCCATGGACGGGCAGCCAAGTGCAAATGCTTTTACATCTGCGATATCTGCTGCGCCTGCGTTTTCAACCGGAATGATCTTTGCCTCTGCACCTGCTGCTGCAACACCATCCGCTACGCTCTGAGCCATTGCTGCTGTATTTCCTGTACCACTCCAATAAATAATTTTAACTTCTGCCATTTTTTTGTCTCCTTGATTTTATATTTTTTATTTTTTCTGTATACAGATTCCGCTCTTTCACACTTGTATGACTGCTTTGGAATCGATATACAGTTTAAACCTTTTTTATTCTTTTTTTCGTTGTATTAGCCACACTTTTCTGTATTTATTCCGATTGTGGCAATTGCGTGAACGCTTTACCTTATTATCAGCAGGCAATCTCACTCATGTGTTTTCCTGCCATATATTCCATCACAGCACATTCTTTGGCATCATCATATGCCTGAAAAATCTGCTTCGCCTGTGTCACATCACCATAGACTTTCCAATATCCGGTATAGCGGCTTTCCTTTCCCTCATGCCGGATAAATCCTCTGACATCCTCCAACGGATAGCCGAGAAATATGCCCATTTCATGGGGATAATGCTCCATCCCCCGGGCCGACAGGGAAACGCGCGCCCCTAGATGATTCAGACAGGCTTCTGCCTGCGTACTTTCATATCCGTACTGCTGTAAAAATACAGCCACCTGCGGATCTTCCAGACACTGCTGCACCTCTGCTTCCCGGTATACATATACCACGGCACGTCCTGCTCCCTGGCACAGACATTTGACCCGGATCCCGGTACCCCGAAATGCGGACCGTACAAATTTCAGGTAAGCCGCCGGAACGGTAAACATACTTGACATTTTTATATCTTTTAAAACCGGTGCACAATGCAGAATGATCTGCATCATGAGGCTTTCTGTGACTTTCCTGCTGGAAAGCTGGTTTAATACGGCTTCAGTTGGCATTTGCTGTCCTCCTCTGTTCATTCATGCAAGCATGATTCATGTTTTTGAATGTAAATCTGCTTGGCTCTTCTTAATTTCAGAGCCAGCCATCTCGATTTCGCTTTGCTTCATCTCGATGTGGCTTCTCGCCAAATAGATTTATATTCAAACTTGTTCATTCATGCAAGCATGATTCACACGTTTGAATATAAATCTGCTTGGCTCTGAAATTATGCATATTGTTCTAATATTCCGTTTAATGCGCTGGCGCTGCTGCTGTGGGAACGTTCCACTATGATATTCTTGCGTTCTGCTTCTGCCACGGCACAATGTACCATCTTATGAGAAACGGTGGAGGTAAAGAGAATCAGCAGATCCGGACTTCCGATTTTGTTTTTCAGATCTGTTTTCATTTTCGTAAATACTTTTGCCTTACATTTGTACTGTTTGCAGATCTGTTTGTACTGTGTTTCCATTCTTTCGTGTCCTCCGATAATTACGATACTCATGTTAGCCTCCTTCATCTATTATTAGTATTTCCTAACCGCAATTTTTAAAAGAAAGCGGATTTCCTGGTTATCCGCTCATTTTTTATGTAGTTAGTATAAATTAACCCCCTTGTTTCGTCAAGAGGGTTAATGATTATATTTTTTCATTTTGTTTCTTCGTTTTTATCAACCTCTGATATAATGTCCGGATTTTCCGCCGTCTTTTTCCAGAAGTAAAATATCTTTGATCACCATGCCGCGATCTACTGCTTTGCACATGTCATAGATGGTCAGCAATGCTGCGGATACGGCGTGCAATGCTTCCATCTCGATCCCGGTCTTTCCGGTAGTCCGCACAGATGCGATGGCTTCGATCTCTGCATCTTCCGGATACAGTTCAAAATGAATATCCACCCCGGTCAACAGCAGCGGATGGCACATCGGAATGATCTCCCAGGTCTTTTTCGCTGCCATGACACCTGCTACCTGCGCTACGGCGAGCACATCTCCTTTTTTGATTTTGCCGTCTGTGATCAGCGCAAAAGTCTCCGGCTGCATACAGATCCGGCCGGAAGCCACGCCGATCCGCTTGGTATCTGCTTTTTCTGAGACATCCACCATTTTGGCTCTGCCCTGCTCATTGATATGTGTTAATTCTGCCATTTTTTCTCCTTGCATTTTAGTATCATTCGAATCGCTTACGATAATATTATTTTCCAAATCCACAGTTTGGGAACGTACAGACCTCACAGTTCAGGCACAAACCGCCCTCACCCAGTCTTGCAATATCTTCCGCGGTAATCTCATCCTCTGCCATCACTCTTGGCAGCACCAGATCAAAGATTGTGCGTTTTGCATACATGACGCATCCCGGCAGACCGAGGATTGGAATTACTCTTCCATCTGCTTCGTTCGTATAATAAGAAACAAGCATCATCGCTCCCGGAAGCACCGGTGCACCGTAGCTGACAATCCTTGCTCCGGTTGCCATGATGGCACCCGGGGTACAATCGTCCGGATCCACGCTCATGCCTCCGGTACAGATGATCAGGTCTGCGCCTGCCGCGATCTGCTTTTGAATAGCTTCCAGAATATGTGTCTTCTCATCGTCCACATAGATCTGACCGATTTCTTCGGATGGAAAAGCTGCCAGTTTTTCCCGGATGACCGGACTGAACGTATCTTTGATACGTCCTTTGAACACTTCACTGCCGGTGGTCACAATCGCATACTTTTTCTTTTTATATGGTTTGATCGTAAAAATCGGCTCCGTGCCGCCCGCTTCCTTTGCACGTTCCATTTTTTCTTTTTCAATGATCAGCGGAATGATTCTCGTTCCTGCCAGTTTATCCCCGACACGCACCGGGAAATCGCCATGCCGGGAGGCGATCATCATCTCCCCCAGACTGTTGACTGCAACCAGCGCTTCACGGTTGATTTTCAGTAATCCGTCTGTATCCGCAATGAGTTCGATCTTTCCTTCTTTGATATCGGAAGGATGCATATGCTCACCGGCACAGATTTCATACAGAATCTCCGCTGCTTCATTTTCATGCCATTTTGTGTCATCCTTTTCCCATACATAAAGCTGCTCCTTACCCATCGAAAGCAGCACCGGAATGTCCTCTGCGGCCACAATATGTCCTTTGCGGAATACTGCATCTTTGGTCACCCCCCGGATGATCTGAGTAATATCATGGCAGAGTACATGCCCTACCGCATCTTCTGTTTTTATCAGTTTCATAATATCCTGTCTCTCCTGTCACCTGTTTTTTACCATTCATACATGTTTTTGTTCTGAATGAACTTATACCTATATTTATACCTATGATTCTATTTTCTATTACTTTCTTGCGCACTCGGCATCGTTGCCAAGCAGAATATCCAGCCCGTGCTTTAAGGACGGCAGAATATAACTTAATGCTTCATCCACAGCCTTCGGACTGCCCGGCAGATTGACGATCAGTGTCTCTCCACGGATGCCCGCCGCTGCTCTCGACAGCATCGCCCGCTCTGTGATTGTCAGCGAATATTGCAGGATTGCCATGGGAATTCCCGGCACTTCCCGCTCGATCACTGCCTTTGTTGCCTCCGGTGTCACATCCCGTTTGGAAAAACCGGTTCCGCCTGTGGTCAGGATCAGCTGGATATCATCATTGCACATGACGATCATTTCATCCTGCAGCATCTGCTGATCATCCGGCAGGATTACTTTCTTTCTGACGGTATAGCCCTGGGCTTCCATAATCTCTGCAATTCTGGCTCCGCTGCGATCTTCCCGCTCTCCCAGATACCCCTTGTCACTGGCTGTAATAATTCCTACATTCATGTATTGTACTCCTCTGTTATCTGAATCCTATATTACATTTCCCTATTTTTCAGTATACCACACGAATACACTTATGTCACGATGTACAAAAAGTCTGAGTCCACCTGTGCTTCCACAATGGTGGATAAATGACCTTCTGCTATCTGTAACGAAAAAAAGGACCGGAGGCTCAGAAAATCATACAAGCGGACGTTTTCGTCTGCGGTATTCTTTTCTGAGCCTCCGGCCCAACACAACCTTATGGTTTATCTCATGGTGATGTATCCACGATAATTTGCAAGGTTGTTGCTTGGTGTATAATCAGCAACTGCTGCACTGCAAACATTGTGGTATGGTTTCAGGAACGGGAAAGCATCCTGCTGAGCCCATGACGGTTTCTCAAGTGCTTTCATGTCATCTACCATTACTTTGTACCATCCGGACTGATTCTCAAACCAGATTTCAAGTACCCAATCCATTGCGCATCCGTTAATGTCTTTCTTTACGGCACTTGCAAGTACACGTGTACACTCCGGAGCTGCCTGAAGGATCGGAACTACTTTCTCAAATAACCATTTTTCTCCCTCTGCTTTGTCTACGCCTTCCGGGAAACCGATAGTCATATTGAAACGATAGTTTGCGCCATCCTCGATCGTACGTCCTTTTCCTTTAAGGTCTTTCTCCCACCACATCGGAAGGAATGCAAAGATAAATGGATTTCCTTCTGCATTGTTGGATTTACGGGCTGCATTTCCTGCATCTCCGTCAGAATCAATCTGAGCGTCTGTATGAGCTGCTGCCGGGATCTGTCCCTGCCATACAAGTACGTCCATCGGGAATGTCTCAGCGATTGCTTTGATCTCAAGACGAGGATCAAGGTCGCTTACTAACCAGTGATGCTCTGTCAGCTGCATTCTTGCGTATCCGAAACGATCACCCTGTGGTGGAATCGGGAAGGACGGATAAAATGCATATTTGGTAACATACGGCTCAAACTGAGAGATGCTGTCCGGAACATGTACTTTATAAAGCCATCTCTGAAGTTTTGGTCTGTAGTCTTCGCTTACGCAGTCAACGTAGATAAGACTTCTCATTGGTTCGAATTTGAAATCTGCCATTTCTAAATACCCTCTTTTCTCTTATTTCTATAACTTATATCAGACGGGAACCATTTTTTGTCCCCGCCTGTTATAAACTTTATGGAATTTATTTCTGTTTGGATGGAGCTGGTGTCGGCTCGCATACTGCTGTATAATGCTCTTTACGTTTTTTGAACTCAGGATCTTTGTAAAGGTTCATCAGACGACCCTCATTCTCAAAGATATCCTGTCCATGTAAGAATTTACCGGAAAGAATGTCATGTGCATGATGCTCTGTAGCCGGATCATATTTGAATTTGAATGCTCCGTCAACGATCTCCAGTGTTCCCTCAAGACCACACAGCTCACATACGCAGTGTGTTGTACCCGGATAAATGTAGAAATTGTTACCCTGGCAATGTGGGCAAGCGCCTTCTTTTCCTTTCCAGAGAGAAGTTTTCTCGGATCCTTCGATCTGCATATCTTCATCAATGATCTGCTGTGCAGCATCTGCAAGGTTACGTCCGATTTCTTTCATACGCTCAACTTTGTCATCCTGCATGATAACGTCTTTACACCAAGAGAAGAACTCGTTGTTTACTACTTTCCATCCCGGACTTAAAGCGAACATCGCATGATCTGTCTCACAACGAACTGCCCAGTCAGATCCACCGATTCCTACGAAAGAAAGTGCTTTCTGACGGAAGTATCTTGGGTTCAGACCTTCTTTTCCAGCTTCTTTGAGTTTTCCATCGAGCATTTTCATCATACCTGTATCATGTCCCGGTCCCATACGATCTGTGATGGAATGATATAAACCGGTTGCACCGGACTCAAAAATCGGATCTACGAAGAGAACTCCATCTGCCTCGACAACTTTCTCATAGAAAGCTTTGAAATCATCCTGACGGGAGCAGATCATTCCTTTGCCCATTACAAGGCCACGGGAACAGGCAACACAACCGGAGCAGTACTGGATATCCCAGTCAAGAAGGTGGATAAATTCGATCTCTGCACCTTTTTCTTTTGCTGCTTCCAGAGCCACACGACACATTGTGTCATTGTTACCGTTTTTTGTTCCAAGTGAAACACCTAAAATTTTCATACTTGTCCTCCTTTAATTTACCTGCATACATTTGATTTAGATATAATACGTTCTCCCATATTGTAAAAATACGTTTGCATTTTCCTCACGAAGCGGATGTCATATTTCTGCAACATCATGCAACATTACTCTTATTGTCACTCTTATGATGAAACCAAACCTATGTGTCAAAATCCTATCCTATTTCTATTTCATCGCCTGTTTTCGTGCACAGCAAATGTTTGTAACCGTTCTGGTTTTACCAGCTGACCAGTTACTCGTATTATATCACAATCTTGCTTTTCTTTGTGTATTTTTATTATAAATTTATCTTATTTTTTAGTCAAATGTACATTTTGCATCAAAAAGCCCCGGGAATTCTCCCGGGGCTCTTATAACGCGTATATTTTTCAACAAAATTTCACGAAAAATCATCTGTATTCCATTTTTGTTATGCAAAAAGTGGATTACTGACTTTTTGTACCTGTTTTAATACATAAGCTGACATATTTATCTCAGAATCACCGCACATCTTCGCGGAGTATTTATCTCAGGAAACCGTTGACAATCTGCTCTTCTGCCTCTTCCTCTGTCAGACCCAATGTCATAAGTTTGATGATCTGCTCACCGGCGATTTTTCCGATAGCTGCCTCATGGATCAGTGCTGCGTCCAGATCATTGGCCTCCAGCTGCGGAATTGCAAGAATCCGTGCTTTGTCCATAATAATGGCATCACACTCGGTATGACCGCTGCATGGTGCATTTCCGATGATCCTGGAATCAAATTTCTGATAAGAGGTATCCTTTGCCACGGAACGTGAAATGACATCTGCACTGGCTCCCTCACCATTCAGGCTGACGGAATATCCACTGACTGCATGCTGGTCACCATGTGTCATCAGACGCTCACGGACTACCAGCTTGGCACCTGCTGCCAGTTCTGCCTTCGTATCACGCTCCGTAGAATCCACACCTTTGATCTGGACCATTTCCATCTCCATGTAGCTTCCTTCTTCCATATACACTTCCGTGCCCGGATTCAGGATACGTTTTCCTTTTCCGTCACCTGCACCGTAATGTTTTTCCACATATTTTACTTTTGCATTTTTCTCAATGAAGAAACGGTGGATACCATCATGCTCTGCATCCTGATCCCCACAGTTGTCGATACCACAGCCAGCTACAATGACCACGTCACTGCCTTCTCCGATATGGAAATCGTTATAAACCATCTCTTTCATGCCGCTCTGGCTCAATACAACCGGAATGTGTACACTCTCATTTACAGTACCCGGTTTGATATAGATGTCGATACCGCTGACATCTGTCTTGGATACAATATCAATATTTGCCGTTGTATTTCTGGCTGCCATCTGACCGTTTGCACGGATGTTGTAAGCTCCCTCCGGAACTCCATGCAGATCAGCGACTTCCGCCAGAAGTCTTTTCTGAATCTCATCCATCATATCTATCTAATCCTCGTTCTTTCCTATATATTCATAGATTGGCTAAATTTCAACTAACACCATTCGTTATTCATTTTTGATCACTTCTTATTCCTAATACCATTAAGGTTTCTCTTTTCAACTAACAGTGTTAGTCCTTTATTCACAATATAGATTTCTACTTGTTAAATTTATCACACATATTCACTGCGGAAGATGTTCCCAGCAACTGCGGAAGTATCTCATCCTTCGGACCGTGATTGATGATCTGTCCTGCAGAGATCACTACGATCTCATCTGCAATATCAAGGATACGCTCCTGATGAGAAATGATCAGGATAGAACCGTCTTTTGTTTTTTCCTGCATACGCTCAAATACCTGGATCAGGTTCTGGAAGCTCCACAGATCAATACCGGCTTCCGGCTCATCAAATACGGAAAGCTGTGTACCTCTTGCCAGTACCGTAGCAATTTCGATACGTTTTAACTCACCGCCGGAAAGGCTCGCATTTACTTCACGGTTGATGTAATCCTTCGCACAGAGTCCTACTTCAGACAGATACTGACAGGCATCTGCTGCGCTCATTCTGCGTCCTGCTGCCATACGGATCAGATCCAGCACCTGAATTCCTTTGAATCGTACCGGCTGCTGAAAAGCAAAACTGATACCCATTTTTGCTCGTTCCGTAATACTTTTTTCTGTAATGTCCTCACCGTTAAATAAAATCTGACCAGAAGTTGGTTTCTCGATACCAACAATTAATTTTGCCAGGGTGGATTTTCCACCGCCGTTCGGTCCTGTAATGACTACAAACTTGTTGTCGTCAATTTTCAGATTAATTCCTCTGATAATCTCTTTTTGTGCTTTTTCGTCTGATACTTCAAAAGACACATTTTTCAATTCCAGCATCTTGTTTCTCTCTTTCTGTTTTTTTAATCATTCCATTCCGTCTTTTTCGGAATTTTTTATTCCCATATCGGATTTTGGTTTTTATATCCTAGCGTTTTTCTTGGTTTTCCAGTAAACGCAAAGAGCAGTGAAAAGACTTTTGTCCTCTCACTGCTCATATTTTTTAATTTTCATACACTTTTCATGCATGTTGCCTGCTATTTTTTCTGCAGCATCATCATATCAATGCACGAACGAAAACAGCATATCTTAGTCCAGTGGTCTTCTCGGAATAATGACCGCTGCCAGAAGATAGATCAGTAATCCGCTTCCTGCTGCAAATGCAAGTACCACCCAGATCAGTCGGATGATCGTCGGATCGATACCAAGAAACTCTCCAAGACCGCCGCATACGCCACACAATACTTTATTGTCCTCTGATTTGTATAATTTTTTATTCATTCTTTATCCCTCTTCTGATTTACCTTCATACAGAAAATTACTGTATGTCTCCTGCGCATTTCTGATATATTTTACTATATAAGTATTTTTTTCGCAAGAAGATTCTGTGCTTCTGACTTCACTTAGCCATCTGGTGAATCTGAATTTACTGTTCTTCCATGCAGATTTATTGCAATTCTCCGGTTTCAAAAAATTCCGGCCTGTGAAAATCCGGTTCCGGCACATCTACCGGCGAATAGCTTGCATAATGAATCTGTTCGGCATTACCGCCTTCACACACTTTGTAAAAGTTACAGGCAATTTTTGTACCGGCAATTTGCGGAATCGGACCACCAATTTCTTCCAGCAGTTCTAACGGCAGAAAGAAACAGATTTTCCAGCAATTCTTTTCAATGACCGCCTGCGGCTGACAAATTCTGATCTGCTCTTCAGTGAAAAATGTCCGATCCGTACGCTCCGTCCCAGACTGTATCAATGTGGCTCCGTTTGCATTCATCTCAACATTGACATACAAAGGTGTCTCTTCTGACCAGAAACCAAGAAATGCCTCCATTCCACTGTCCCGGCTCACCGGATCGTTCATTTTGATATAGGTCCGGAGCGGATCTGCTTCTTCACAGGTCATTTCCACCAGAAATCCATGCTCTTTCCAACAGGCAATTTTTCCATATGTTTTTGGAATTGCTTTTGTCCCCCATAAAAGATGTGTGATTTCAAATGTTTCACACTGTGCAAATTGTTCTTTTTCGTCTATGATTTTTATATTCATTCTTTATCGTCCCCCGATCAATACTATTTTTCCCTCAAATGCAAATCCATAATGATGAATCTGCTCCGGTTTTATATGAAGCTCCAACAACTCCGCATCATACTGTTTTTCCTGAATCTGCATTAATGCCGCCTGTACAGTTTCCTGCAAAGATTCCTCTTCTTCCGGATCATGCACCTTAAATTCCAACACATACGCCTGTTCTGTGAAATCCCGCGGAATCAGCATCACATCATATCTGCCATATCCACTTTCCCGGTTCGATTTCAACACATATTGTTCCCGAAGTTCTGCCAGCAATCCAAGTACAAATCCATGATAAAATCGTTCCGGCTGTGCCTTTCCCGATGGATGCCGTCCGGTATCAAAGCTGCTGAATGTAACCTGTGCCACATCATTCATATATACATTCATCTCTTTCAGATTTCCCTGCAGCAATGCCTGAACAAACGCATTATAATTACAATCTGAATCCGAAAACCAGCTTTTAAACATTCCGGTAAACATTCCAAGTGTTTCCAGATTTGTGATTTTCAGATGATACCACGGTTCCAGCAAAATGCCACGTTGTTCCACTTCCAACACTTTCAGATATCCACTGGCAAGCAGCAGACTCCAAATTGCATTTTTATCCTGCTGTAACTGTTCGAAAACAATCTGTTCATCAAAGGTAACCAAAATCTCTTTTTCCTGTAAAAGAATTTCCATTTTTTCTTTCATATCGGTTGCTGATTGCTGAATCAGGCTGTTGATCAGCGTGTTGGAACTGGTCGCCGCCCAGTACGCCCCGATTTTCTTTTTATCCAGATAATTTGTGATTGACCATGGATTATAAATATCCGTATGATTACCAAATGTAAATCCATCATACCACTGTTTCACCAGTTCTTTTTTATCTGCCAGGCCAAATTCTTCCAGTGCCTGAAATACTTCCTGTTCTGTGAAACCAAAAAAAGTGGCATATTCCTCCGAGGTTGTCGTAATCACATTCAAATTATTCAGATCAGAAAAAATAGACTGCTTTGATACCCGTGTAATTCCTGTCAAAACTGCACGTTCCAGATATGGATTTGATTTGAATGTCGCATTGAAAAGACTTCTCAAAAAAGAGGTAAACGTATCCCAATAACCGTGTACATATGCCTCCTGCATGGGCGTATCATATTCATCTAACAGCACAATCACTTTTTTCCCGTAATAGCGATACAGATACTGGCACAATAAATTGATTGAAAATGAACTTTCCGCATCTTCCATATACATCGATACGTTTCGATACATTGCTTTCTCATTTTCACTAAGCAAATTTCCATCCAGAAGATAGCGGTGTTCCTCATATAACCGTGCAATCTGCATATTGATCTGTTTTTTCACCTCTGATAACTGATCTGCTTTCACTGCCGCAAAACTCAGGAAAAGTACAGGATACGTGCCCTGCAATCCCCTCCATTTTTCTTCGGTCCAGATAGAAAGACCTTCAAACAAATCTCCTCTGTCAGCATACTGATTTGAAAAAAAACATTTTAGCATATCCATATTCAGAGTTTTTCCAAAACGTCGCGGACGTGTGATCAATGTAATATCATCCTGTGATTCCCACCATGCCCGGATCAAGTCCGTTTTATCAATATAAAAACTGTTCTGTTCTCTCAGACTCGCAAAATCCTGTTTTCCTATACTGACTGTTTTTGTCATCTCAGTGCTGCACCTGCCTTTCTGTATTATTATCAGTATAACATTGCGTTTCCAGAAACACAACGGCACATAGCAAAATATGTCCCATAGTAAAATATCAAAATGTGCTATCATAACTTTCATAAGAAAAGCTATAAATAGCACATTTTTCAGCTATTTCAAGGGATGTAGACGATACATTTCTTTCAAAATAATCTTGCTCCGGATGTATTTTCTACATTTTGCACATATACAATAATATGAAAGCACGGAGCAATCCGTATAATCAAGATTTGGGTGTTTTGACACCCAAATCATATGATTACAGTTTTTAAAACTTTCAGGAAAGGAATCTGCTATCATGAATAATGAAAAATTAGAAAATCTCCTGAATCTGGCATTGAACGCCACACCGGAAGAACGTGAAAAATCTTTAGAACTGAATATTGGATATGATACTGCTTCCCGCAGCTGGGAAGTGATTGTGAAAGCCTCCGGCGGTTTTGATATGCTTTCGGAGCTGTTTCCACAGATCACGATCCATCCGTTATTAAATGGATACGGAATTCTGACAGTACCTGCCGCTCTCCTGGATGCCTTATCAGAACGCCCGGAAATTGAATACATGGAAAAACCGAAACGGCTCTTTTTTGCTGTCAATAGCGGGCGATCGGCTTCCTGTATCACGCCACTTCAGACAACACCTGCTCCAGAACGAAACAATCTCTATGGTTCCGGTATCATCACTGCCATCATCGACTCCGGCATTGACTACGCCCACCCGGATTTCTGCAACACAGACGGCACCACCCGGATCCTTGAACTCTGGGATCAGAGCCTTGACCGGATTTTCACGCAAGCTGAAATCAACGAAGCCCTGCAGGCGCCCTCGTCTCAGGAACGATACCAACTTGTCCCCAGCCGGGACTTATCCGGCCACGGCACACATGTAGCCGGAATTGCTGCCGGAAACGGACGTGCATCGGACGGCCAGTACCGCGGTGTTGCCCCGCTAAGTTCCCTTTTGATCGTAAAACTTGGCATTTCCGATCCGGATGGTTTTCCCCGCACTACGGAACTGATGCGTGCGGTAGATTATGTCCTGCAAAAAGCGTTTTCATGGCAGATGCCTGTAGCCATTAACTTAAGTTTTGGCAATAATTACGGTTCCCATGACGGTGCAACCCTGCTGGAAACTTACCTTGATAATGTATCTTCTTACTGGAAGTCCTGCATTGTCACCGGCACCGGAAACGAAGGTGCTTCCCGGATTCACACTTCCGGATCATTTCTCACAAATAGTTCCCCCGTCACCATTCCATTTTCGGTCAGCGATTATGAATCCGGTCTGAATCTCCAGCTCTGGAAATCTTACGCAGATGAAATTGAAGTAACCTTGCGCCATCCGAACGGCACGATTGTCGGGCCATTTCAGGAACGGCTTGGCACCTATCGTTTTACCGCCGGAACGACCGAACTTCTGGTGTATTACGGAAAACCAAGTCCCTACAGCATCAGCCAGGAAATCTATCTGGATTTTCTTCCCCGGGGAAGCTACATAGATGCTGGTATCTGGGAACTGACGCTTAATCCCCGCCGCATCACCGCCGGTTCCTATGACCTGTGGCTTCCGGGAGAGTCCGTAATCGGCAGCGGCACCGGATTCTTATATCCGACAGAAACCACTACGCTCACGCTTCCCTCTACTGCTGCCAAAGTTATTTCGGTAGGTGCCTATAATGCTGCTTTCAACAGTTATGCCGCCTTTTCCGGGCGTGGATTTACCCGGATGGAGCACCGGATTAAACCGGATCTGGCAGCTCCCGGCGTCAATATCATTTCTGCCGCTCCCGGCGGTGGCTATACATCCAAAAGCGGTACTTCCATGGCCGCTCCTTTTGTCACAGGAAGCTGTGCCCTGCTGATGGAATGGGGGATTGTGCGAGGCAATGATCCCTACCTGTACAGTGAAAAAGTAAAAGCTTACCTGATTCGGGGCACAAAAAAACTGCCTGCCTTCACGGAATACCCCAATCCCTATATCGGGTGGGGCACTCTGTGTACGGCAGACAGTATACCAACTTAAAATGCACAGTGATTCTAATAAGAATACATCAGCTTACACTGATCAGAATCACGCGCCAAGTTTCACCTACGCTCAACTTGAATTTACTGCTCTGTTACAGTTACTTTTACTTTATCAAGATGCCAGATATCATCTACGTACTCCTGAATGGTTCTGTCAGAAGAGAATTTTCCAACATGTGCCACATTCAGCATAACGAGTTTTGCCCAGCCTTTCTCGTCTCTGTAAGCTTTCTCCACACGCTCCTGAGCCTCTGCGTAAGAACGGAAGTCTTTCAGGCAGAAGTAAGTATCAGCGAACTGTGTGCACTGTGTATTGAGCAGTGAATTGTACAGATCACGGAACAGCTCTGTATCATTTCCGGAATAGAATCCGTTGATGAGCTGCATCAATACCTGACGGATTTCCTGATCCTGATTAAAGATATCCATCGGATTGTAATCGCGGTTCTGCTCATGCGCGATGACTTCATCGGAACTCATACCAAAGATAAACATATTCTCTTTGCCGACTTCCTCAGCCATCTCTACGTTTGCACCGTCCATTGTTCCAATTGTTGCAGCACCGTTTAACATAAATTTCATGTTACCGGTTCCGGATGCTTCTTTACTTGCAGTAGAAATCTGCTCGCTGACATCTGCTGCTGCAAAGATCCACTCAGCATTGGATACTTTATAATCTTCGATAAATACAACTTTCAGCTTGTTGTCAATACTTGCATCATGGTTGATCACATCAGCTACGGCGTTGATCAGCTTAATCGTCAGTTTTGCATTTTTGTAACCGGCAGCTGCTTTTGCACCAAAGATGAAGGTTCTTGGATAGAATTCCATATCCGGATGCTCTTTGATCTTGTTGTACAGATACATAACATGCAGAATGTTCATCAGCTGACGTTTGTACTCATGCAGACGTTTTACCTGTACATCAAAGATGGAACGCGGATCTACTTCAATGCCGTTGTGCTCCTGGATGTATTTTGCAAGACGCAGCTTGTTCTGATATTTGATCTGCATGAATTCCTGCTGTGCTTTTGGATCATCTACATAGACAGCAAGTTTTTCCATGTGGCTTAAATCTGTGATCCAATCGTTTCCGATCTTGTTGGATACCCACTCAGCCAGCAGCGGATTTCCGTGATACAGGAAACGACGCTGTGTGATACCGTTTGTCTTGTTGTTAAATTTCTGCGGGAATAACTCGTAGAAATCTTTTAACTCCTGTTTTTTCAGGATTTCTGTATGCAGTCTCGCTACACCGTTTACAGAGTAACCTGCAACGATGGCAAGGTGTGCCATTTTGACCTGTCCGTCATGAATGATCGCCATTTTATCTTTTTTATACTGATTTCCCGGATATTCCTCTTCTACTTCCAGAAGGAATCTGCGGTTGATCTCCTCAACGATCTGATAAATACGCGGAAGCAGACGGGAGAAGATTTCAATCGGCCATTTTTCCAATGCTTCTGCCATGATGGTATGGTTGGTGTATGCACAGGTCTTCGTTGTGATCGCCCATGCCTCATCCCAGGTCAGACCTTCCTCATCCAGAAGGATTCTCATCAGCTCTGCAACTGCTACGGTTGGATGTGTATCGTTCATCTGGATGGTTACTTTCTCAGAAAGTTTGTGGATATCCGGATGATATTTTTTATAACGGGCTACGGCACGCTGTACACTGGCAGATACGAAGAAATACTGCTGTTTCAGACGCAGCTCTTTACCCTGGATATGGTTGTCGTTCGGATAGAGAACTTCTACCAGGTTTCTTGCAAGGTTTTCCTGCTCAACGGCTTTTCTGTAATCACCTTTGTCAAAGGAATCCAGCTCAAAACATTCCATCGGCTCAGCATCCCAGATCATCAGCGTGTTTACCATATTGTTGTTGTATCCAACGATCGGCATATCATACGGAACAGCCAGTACGGACTGATAATTTTTCTGAACGAATTTTGTCCGTCCGTTCTCAGCCGGCTCAGCTTGTACATAACCACCGAATTTGACTTCAAAAGAATGCTCCGGTCTGCGCAGCTCAAAAGGATAACCGTTTTTCAGCCAGTTATCCGGTACTTCCACCTGATAACCGTCTTTGATCTTCTGTTTGAACATACCGTAACGATAACGGATACCACATCCGTAAGCAGCGTAACCAAGCGTAGCAAGGGAATCCATAAAACATGCAGCCAGACGGCCCAGACCACCGTTTCCGAGTGCCGGATCCGGCTCCTGGTCTTCGATCATATTCAGATCAAATCCGATTTCATCCAGTGCTTCTTTTACTTCTTTGTATGCGGTCAGATTGATCAGGTTGTTACCGAGGGCACGACCCATCAGAAACTCCATAGACATGTAATATACCATCTTCGGATCTTCTTTGTCGAACGTCTGCTGGGTAGCAAGCCAGTTGTCAATGATAACATCTTTTACAGCATAAGACACCGCCTGGAAGACTTCCTGTTCGGAAGCCTCCTCCATGGTTTTGCGGTAAAGTGTTTTCACATTGTCTTTTACACATTTAATGAATTCTTTTTTGTCAAATAAAATATTTTTCATTACTGTTTTTCCACTCCTAACTCAACCTTGTGGCCGTTGATATTCCACTCTTTCTGGTAGCCTTCTAATGCGCCTTCTTTGATATCTACCGCAAGTACTTCACTCTGAATTTCTTCTTTGTGTGCTGCAAATACTTCACAGATTGTTTTCTCTGCTTTGAAAGAAAGGACGATCTTATCCATTACTTCAAATCCTGCCTCTTTACGCATTGTCTGTACCTTACTGATGATCTCGCGGACAAAGCCTTCCTCAATCAGCTCCGGTGTCAGTTTTGTATTCAGTACAACAGTGATGTCATTTCCGGTCTCAGTAGCAAATCCTTCTGTCTGAGCTACGGAAATCAGTAAGTCTTCTTCTGTCAGAACGATGCTATCATCCACTTCAGATAAAGTGATGGAACCTTCTTTTTTCAGCTGTGCCATTGCTGCGTGTCCGTCAATGTTTTCCAGGGCAGCTTTGATCTTGCCCAGGAATTTACCATATTTCGGTCCTACGGTACGAAGCTGCGGTTTAAAGCTGTAATTTGTATATGCACTGACATCCTCGATGAAGCTTACTTTCTTGATATTCAGCTCATCCTCGAGGATCTCCACAAAGAACTCCGGTACTTCAAACGGTGCTTTTACATACATATCGCCGATCGGCTGTCTGTTTTTGATATTTGCACTGTTTCTTGCCGCACGACCAAGTACAACGATTTTCAGTACTTCTGCCATATTTTTCTCAAGTTCCGGATTGATCATTGCCTCGTCAACAACCGGGAAGTCACACAGATGGATACTTTCCGGAGCATCTTTATCAATACTTCTTACCAGGTTCTGGTAAATATCTTCTGTCATGAACGGAATCATCGGAGCGGCTGTCTTGCAGATCGTTACCAGTGCGGTATACAGTGTCATATACGCATTGATCTTATCCTGCTCCATGCCTTTTGCCCAGAAACGCTCACGGCTTCTTCTTACATACCAGTTACTCATATCATCTACGAAATCCTGCAGTGCTCTTGCAGCTTCCGGGATTCTGTAATTTCCAAGGTTGTCATCGACTGCCTTTACCGTAGAATTCAGTCTGGACAGCAGCCATTTATCCATAACGGATAATTTATCATATTCCAGATTGTATTTTGTTGCATCAAACGCATCAATGTTTGCATACAGAACGAAGAATGCGTAAGTATTCCACAGTGTACCCATGAATTTACGCTGTCCTTCCATAACGGCTTTTCCGTGGAAACGGTTTGGCAGCCATGGGGCAGAATTGATATAGAAATACCAGCGGATGGCATCTGCGCCATATTTCTGCAGTGCGTCAAACGGATCAACTGCATTTCCTTTGGATTTACTCATCTTCTGTCCGTTCTCATCCTGTACATGTCCCAGAACGATAACGTTCTCGTATGGTGCTTTGTTAAATAACAGTGTGGACTCTGCCATCAGGGAATAGAACCATCCTCGTGTCTGGTCTACTGCCTCTGAAATGAACTGAGCCGGGAACTGCTGCTCAAATACTTCTTTATTTTCAAACGGATAATGATGCTGTGCAAATGGCATTGCTCCGGAGTCGAACCAGCAGTCGATTACTTCCGGTACACGGTGCATGTCTTTGCCACAGTGTGGACACTTGATGGTGACAGCATCGATATACGGACGGTGAAGTTCTACTTCTGCTGCTTTCGGATCCCCACTCTTCTCAGCCAGCTCTGCACGGCTTCCGATGGATTCCATATGACCGCACTCACACTGCCATACGTTCAGCGGAGTTCCCCAGTAACGGTTACGGGAAATACCCCAGTCCTGGATATTCTCCAGCCAGTCACCGAAACGTCCTTTACCGATGGATTCCGGAATCCAGTTTACTGTAGCATTGTTGCGCACCAGATCGTCTTTGACTGCTGTCATTTTGATGAACCAGGATTCTCTTGCGTAATAGATCAATGGTGTATCACATCTCCAGCAGTGCGGATAACTATGCTCGAATTTCGGGGCATCAAAGAGCAGTCCTTTTTCTTCCAGATCTTTTAATACCATCGGATCTGCTTTTTTTACAAATACACCCTCATACGGTGTCTCTTTTGTCATCTCACCTTTACCATTTACTAACTGAACAAATGGAAGGTCATATCTGCGTCCTACCTGGGCATCGTCCTCACCAAATGCCGGAGCGATATGAACCACACCGGTACCATCCGTCAGTGTAACGTAATCAGCGCATGTGACAAAGTAGCCTTTTTTGTGCTGTTTCTCGCAGATGTCTACGGCACAGTCAAATAATGGCTCATATTCTTTGTACTCAAGGTCTTTTCCTTTGTATGTCTCAAGTACGTCGTATGCTTTTGTGTCTGTCTCTTCATCTGCCAATTTGCCAAGAACAGTGTCGCACAGTGCCTCTGCCATATAATAAGTATATCCATCAGCAGCTTTTACTTTCACATAAGTCTCTTCCGGGTTTACACAAAGAGCTACGTTGGACGGCAGAGTCCATGGTGTTGTGGTCCATGCAAGGAAATATGCATCCTCATCTTTTACTTTGAAACGAACCACTGCAGAACGTTCTTTGACATCTTTGTATCCCTGTGCTACCTCATGGGAAGACAGCGGAGTACCGCAACGCGGGCAGTAAGGAACGATCTTAAAACCTTTGTATAACAGGCCTTTGTCCCAGATTTTTTTCAGTGCCCACCACTCAGACTCAATAAAGTTATTGTCATAAGTAACATATGGGTTGTCCATATCTGCCCAAAAACCAACGGTTCCGGAGAAATCTTCCCACATGCCTTTGTATTTCCATACAGACTCTTTACATTTTTTAATAAATGGGTCAAGACCGTATTCTTCAATCTGCTCTTTACCGTCAAGGCCAAGTAATTTCTCTACCTCCAGCTCAACCGGAAGTCCATGCGTATCCCATCCTGCTTTTCTCGGAACCATTTTTCCTTTCATGGTCTGATAACGCGGAATCATATCTTTGATAACACGGGTTAATACATGACCGATATGCGGTTTTCCATTTGCAGTAGGCGGTCCGTCATAGAAAGTGTATGTCTCACCTTCTTTACGATTTTCCATACTTTTGCGGAAAATGTCATTTTCTTTCCAGAATTCTTCTGTCTTTTTCTCACGATCCACAAAATTCAGATTTGTTGAAACTTTTTCGTACATTCTGTTCTCCTCATTTCATGTTATATTTCTTTCCTATTTCTTTGCAGATTGTCTCTGCTTATTTATGATTCTCCCAGGAACGCATTTATTATAGAAAAATCAGACTTTCCTTTTTCTATAATTCACAGAAAATTGTATAAAATTTCCTGCAAAATAAAAAGCCTTCGTCCCGAAAAGGACGAAAGCTTTTAACAATCGTTTTAACCACCTGTTCGAAGTACGCGACATATTTGCCGGATACCGATTCCCTGTAACGGTGGAAACACCGTCAGCTCCTACTCTCTGAAAACAGCTGTGATATCTGTATCATTTCATAGAATTATGATCCATATCTACACTGTTTTTTGTTTCAGAACTGCAACTCAGAAGTGATTTTCCACTGAGCGGTACTGATACCGGCTTCCACCGTCCCGGCTCGCTGTGATGCTCCCAGTCAGCGTACTCTCTTCATCATAGTTTTTGCATTTGAATATTTTTTAACAATGCAATTATAAGTATTCGCTTACTGGTTGTCAACCTTGTTTCAGGAAAAATGCTTCTTATTACATAGAATTTCAGTATTTTTTACTTGTTTTATAACTTTTTAGACAGACCAGCTTTGGCTTGTCGATATGATTTCTTTTCCAGGATTCTTCACTGCCTCATCCATCAGAAAAGACAGATAGGCATCCTGAAGTCCTTCACGAAGTGGATAAAACTCTTTTCCTGTCTCTACATATTGTTTCATGTGAGCCAGAAGATCAGTCACTGCAATCTCATCATCATTTATCCGTGCACCCGGAAATGGATTTTCATAAATTCGTTCTCCACGGAAACTGATATATCTGTGACTCCAACCGTCTATATTATAAACTCCATCATCTTCTCTGCGCATCTGCTCGCTTACCGGACGATTCTGATGATCCATGTAACAGATCTGATCTCCCCGAACCTCTCCTCTTGCTCCCTGTATCACCCAGGAACGACTTCGTATTGGAGAAAAATACTGTTCATCATCAAAATCATAAAATGCAGCTTTTCCATTTTCAAAAATAATATCAATCCGTGCCCGATTTCCGGTTAAGATTTCTCCGGACGTATGCCACCCTGCCCGATCTCTTGTTTTTGTCACTGGAAATTGATACGTTTTTCCACTGATTTTACAATTTTCCATTCCAATTCCAAGGAATTTCCGAAAAATACTAATGGCATGATACCCATGAATGGCTGACATCGATACATTTGAAATTTCTCCAAGAATCCCACTGTCGATCACATTCTGAACCGCTGCATAATACGGTTGCAGAAAATATTGCTCTGTAACCTGAACTTTTCCATGCAAAATTTGAACTTCTTTCCAAAGATTATTTAATTCTTCTATATCTTGCCCAGGCGGAGTCTCACAAAGTACGGGAATCTGCAACTTGCATAATCGCAAAATCCATTCTTTCATAACACTTCTCGGTACACACAACAAAGCAAATTCCGGCTTTGTATCTAATGCGGTTTCCAAATCAGTCGTTGTTAATATCCCTGTCTCTTGCTGGATCTCTTGTGCACGTTTTTCAGAATGCATTACAATTGCTGATACTTCCAGCCTGTCTGAAAGTATTTCAGCTGCGCGAAGAAAATACTGTGCCCGCCAGCCACAACCAATCATTATAAATTTCATACTCATAAGCGAAAACTTCCTCTCCTTTTTCTACATCTTTTACTGTATCAAAATCTGTTTTCTCTTATTATACATCATTTTTTTCTCTTGGGAAGTTAGAGCCTATACAAGAAAATAAAAAACACTGAAAAACATTTCTGCTTTTCAGTGTCTGCTACAGGGACAGAAGGACTCGAACCCTCGACATTTGGTTTTGGAGACCAACGTTCTACCAACTGAACTATATCCCTATATTTTATTGAAGATATATACCTTCAAAACTTCATACAGAACCAGTGTCTTTCCGTCACCATTCAATTTCTCATTTTTGGTCAAGCCCTCAAACGATTAGTAACAGTCAGCTCCATGTGTTGCCACACTTCCACCTCTGCCCTATCTACCTCGTACTCTTCAAGGGTTTTTACTCCTTTATAAGGATGGGATATCTCATCTTGGGGGGGACTTCACGCTTAGATGCCTTCAGCGTTTATTCCTTCCGGACTTGGCTACCCGGCGATGCCATTGGCATGACAGCCGGTACACCAGTGGTCCGTCCAGCCCGGTCCTCTCGTACTAAGGCCAGCTCCCCTCAGATATCCTACGCCCGCGCCGGATAGGGACCGAACTGTCTCACGACGTTCTGAACCCAGCTCGCGTACCGCTTT
>ENA-OOWO01000117-OOWO01000117.1-human-gut-metagenome-genome-assembly--contig:-NODE-117-length-47751-cov-20.533923_pt1 | contig 47751 bp, 65 predicted proteins | sample MGYA00241579_ERZ501327 | MGnify/ENA primary metagenome ERZ501327 (study PRJEB25962, sample SAMEA2042836) | human gut metagenome | biome: human gut; feature: human-associated habitat; material: faeces...
TTCAGTGCGTCACGATCCGATGTCGGAAGGCGGTTCAAAAGGCTGTAAAACGCCGAATAATTCTCGGGCTTGTTTAGCTGTTTACGGGTGTTGATGTCTATCTGCATGGTTATGTCGTTCTTTTATGGAGACTATCAATTTCTTTTATGATTCTCTTTATCCTAATAGCACATAAGTAATCAAGAAGGCGTTCTTTTTCATCTTTTGTGCACTTATATCGGGTAAAAAGTTCAAATATGCTCATTACTATACTTGTTTTGATTCATTCGACAATTTCATCTATTTCATACCATTCTACATCAGAATTATTCAATCCATAGTAAGCAATAAGCCCTTTATTGTCGATAATTCCATGATATTCAGTTTCAATTGGCTTTTCCAATCCAGCCTCTTTAATTGTTATTTTATAGTGTTTATATTCCATACTTTATTCTTACAAATTAATCACTTCAACCGACACCACGCTGTTCCTGTTGGTGTTGATTGCTAAAATATATCTGTTTCCCTTCTGGCCTTTCTCGTAAAGATAAGCCCAATTCTCCTCAACCTCCACGTAACCTTGGCGGTCAACCGGAAGCCCGATACTGTTCGTGATCTGAACACGAACTTTCAGACCTTCGAATTTTTTGAATATATTACTCATAACGCTATTGTAACTACAGGTTTCTCAAGTTCTCTCAAACGTGCCTCCGGGACATCCCTCAGGATGGCGGCGGCCAGTTGCGAATCCCGCGTCTCGACAATCGCCCAGCCCTCCGTCTTTGTGGAGGCACTGATTAGCATCTGACGACGCGGCTCAAAACACGTCCAGTTCAGAAGGACGCTGCTCAACCTCTCTATCGGAAGGCCGAGCTGGTGCAGGTTCTCACTCGTGTTCATTTATAGTCATTCATCAGTTCATATTCAAATTTTCACCGAACGGAATAGTATTAATGTCAGCCTTTCTCGTATAGGCCTGCATAAGCCCCACGGAAAGCAGCATATAGACATTCTTATTCGCTTTGACAACCCCGGAAATAGAGCCGACAATATGTTCAGGCTTGCCGGTAATGATTGAGCCGGCTATCTGCTCAAGCCCGTCCGGTTGGTCCTCACTTGCCGCAACGCTCATAAAGGCACTAAGATTATTTTCCTTACAAAAGTTATCCACGTATTGGCAGAGTTCCTTTACTGCCTCTTTCTGTTTTTCTGTAATCATTTCAGTTAAATTTTAATGGTTAATAATTATATATCGAAATCGCAAAATCCTTTTTCTCGTACTGCCGGTACATCGTCTCCTCCCAGTCCGGCTCGTCCTCCTCCGACAGGTCGTTCTCCCCGAGTTCTATTTCTTTGCGGTAAATGAGGTACCGTGCCTCCAGAAAGAAGAGGACCACACGGCGCAGGAACTCACGGGCGGAGGAGATGCCATGCCTCTCCATGAAGGCGGCGATACGGTCCGGACCGATGGTGTTCGTGCGGATACTCACCAGACACTGCCGACGGAAGTCCTTCAGCGTGCTGCCCTTTATCCCGAGCACGCTGTCAGCGATACGGCCAAGGTTCTCCGGGATATGATAACCGGCACCGTCGTCATCCGTCCCCACCAGCAGCTCGGCGGCAGCCGTCAGCATACCCTCCACGCTCATGCGCTGGGCGGCGGCCGTCTCCTTCAGGAACACGTACTGGTAGTTGCTCACGTAGGTATGTATGAGATAACCTTCCGGACAGCGGAACACCTCTCCGGCGGCAAGCTCCATCGAAAGGTTGTTCAACGTCACACCGGCACCGCAGCAGAAGGCGCATACCAGGCGGACGGCAAGACGCTGGCGGTTGCCCCAGCCCCCGGAAACGATGGCACGCTGTAGGCTGTCGGCAACGGCCGGATCCATCTCGAAGAACAGCACCGCCTTCTCCTGGCGGCGGAAGAAGAACGACATGTCCGGAATACGGTCCATGCAGAGAAGGATACGCCGGGTGGCAGTAGAAACCCTGCCACCGTCCATCATGCGGATATAGGACTTTACCAGGTGGTTCATCACTACCGTCATGTCGGAAAAATGATAGTCGGCAACTTTCCCGCGGAACAGTTCATGAAGCAGAACGGGCAGCTTCACAACGTAGTTGTAATATTCCTTTCTCATGGCTCACTTGTTTGAAGGTTTCCAGTCCACTGTTATAATCGCATCCAGCTCACCGCTACCGCCACACACCGGGCAGGGCACCTGCACGTCCTCGCGGCTGCCCTCTTCCGTTCCCCAGAACCAGCCGTTGCCCTTGCAGTAACCGCACTTGTGACCGGTACTGACGAAGTTCTCACGGTTAGGCCCCTTACACATATAGGCGGGAGGACAAATCTCCAGCTGTTTCTTTATCCTGCTCATGCCTGGCCTCCTTTCTGTTTCGGTCCCGCCACATTCCAATAGTCATAGGCGCCCTTCTCCCAGATTGTGTATTCACCAGTGGCCCCCTGATAACGTCCCTTACTGAAGGCGACGTAGCCCTCCACCCATATCTTCAGGTCGGCATCATACATCACGCTCGTGGCCGCATCACCTTTAGGATTCTTGCCGCGGGCATGGCTGATGAAAACAAACAGCTTGTCCGGAAACTCCTCCTTCAGCTGGATATAGTCACGGTACGTCATCTGGGTATATTGGAAGCTGTCAATGACTACGATATTGAAACTCTTATGACGCCGGAGCCTGATCTTCAAGGTGGGGATGTCCTCCTTGATGAACGCGAGGTGGCGGCTCACCTCGGCCATACCAAAGCGCCGCAGGTTGTTCTGGACAGTCAGAGAGGTTCCTTCCTCCAGGGAATTGAACGCCACACGGTCATACTTGCAAAGTTCCTTGCAGAGCTGCATCACAAAGGAAGTCTTTCCGTTACCGCTATTCCCCCACACGAACCAGCAGCCCCGGATCTCCGGAGTGTCGAAGGCGTCCTTCCATTTCCCCTCGAAAGGAAACACGTCATACTTCTTGTTCAGAATGTCCCTGACATTCAAGGCACGTCTCATGCCGGTCTTTTTATTATTTTTTTTCTCTTCTTCCATGGTCAGAACAATTTTAATTGCCGGATATTGTCAATTCGGTCAAGTACGGCCTGCCGTGCGGCACCCCGCAGTTTCTCGTGGCAGAGCATCCTGCCGAGTGCCCACAAAAGGGCATTCTCACGGGTGGCAAACTGTCCCCATTTACGTCCCGGGTTGAAACCACCGCCGGAACCGCCCACCTCCATGTGAACGCCGACAACCCACCAGCCGTCCTGCTGTCCCACAAGGGCGTCCAGGTAGTCGCGACCATTCCGGTAAACGGTCACCGTCTCGTATTCCCTCAAGACTGGGTAATCGCTCCAGGGAGCGGGAAGCTGCCCGCGACCGTCGATCTTTAAGTATTCAAATTTGTTTTCCATATCCTTAAAATTACGTTTGAACGGTATTTGAACGGGGGTCATTCCCCCGTCATGCGTTTCACCTTGTGAATGGACTTCCTCACACGCCGCAAATCAAAGTCACATGTCGAAGCCTCCTTTATCACCTTATCGATGTCTTTCTTGTCAGTCACACCGTTGGCGGAACAGATCGCAAACACGTCGTTCACATCCGTAGGCTCCAACTCATAAAATTTCCGTCCGATACGGCTGTAGAACTCCTTGTAGCCGGGCTTCTGGTACCGCAAACCATTGCTGATGCGCTTGGCAATATAATCGGTACTCAAAAACACGACGCCGCATTTCTCCTCCAATTTGTTGTACAGGCTGATGAAATAGTGGAACACCGGTTCGGTCAGTTTATCCGCCTCGTCGAACACCAGCAGGGGCGCGTCCATCTGGATGATGTCATCTAATATAAGCCCCCACACCTCACGGATATTATACCCTTCAGTCCGGATCCCGACCGTGCGGGCAATCTCGCGAACAAAGTCACCTTTCTTCATGTCCTCAGAGCAGAGGATATAGAAAACCTCCTTATGCTCCTGGAGGTAAACACGGGCGGTGGTACTCTTGCCACAACCGGCCTCGCCAGTCACCCAGGTAACATTGCGCCAGCGTTGCGCGTCGGAGAGTACAGCCGTGATCTCCTGGTAAGCACCGGTCTCCACGATCTGCCAGCCGGTAGCGCTTACACCACCGACCTGCGAGGCGACATTACGGAACATCTCGTCGCTGATATTCTCATAACGGCCGTTCAGGATATTGCTAACAGTACCTACACTAACCCCCTTCAGGCTGCCAGCAGCCTTCGTCTGGCTCGGGTATTTCGCCACGTAAGCCCGGAGGCTCTCACTGATGGCGTCCTTTTCTTTCATTGTAATTTCCATAATCAATATTTTTTATCTTGTTATAAATCTGTTCCTTATAATTTCCCGACCACCTTGCGGATGCTCACTTCCTTCTTCTCAAAGCTGTCCCATGTCACGTTGCTGATGACTTTCATGTCTCGGCCGATGGAAGGACGGGGCGGCTGGCTGTATTTTCTTGTGCGACGGTCAATCTGGCGTTGCGCCTCCTTTCCGAGCCCTTTCAAGTCAGGGGTACGCAGACCGTTCTGTTCCGGTGCGACACCATGTTCGTACTCGATATCCTTGGCAACGACCTGGCGGTTTATACGCTCGTTGATGACGGCCTCCTGCTGGGCGCGGATGAAACGTTTCTCGGCTTCCGTCTGCTCCTGCTGGGCACGGTGGATCATCAGCGGGAACGAAGCCACACACTCAAAGCGCATCGCTCCGCCCTTATCCTTGTACAGCAGACGTACGCTGCTCATGTCATAAGGATCGTACTGGACATAGAACTTTTTGTAGGTGTTACGTCGGCGCCATTCCAGATCAGGCTCACCGGGGGCGGAGAAAACCTCGTAAGGGTATTTCTTTCCCTGTACCGTGATCTCGATACCGCTGGCGGTGAACAGCGACGGTTTATCGGTCGTGTACCAGAACATCTCCACCATATCCGACACACTTACCGCATCGGTAGCCTCGTTCACACTGGTATTGTACATCTCAATCCGGGAGATGCCGGTGGCAGGGTGTTTCATTGAATTCCACTGTTCACGGGCGGCGGCATACTGTTGCTTCAGCTCCTCCAGTGTGGGGAGGGAGTCGATGTTCGCGTTGATGAATTCCAAATTCGGACGGCTTGTATCTCTCTTTGCCGTAATATTCTGCCCGGTGAAACCGAAACGTTTCTTCAATACCTGGCTCTGGAAGCGGTAGAAAATGTTCTCAATCGTTTTGGACTCGCCATTATACGGAGCTGTCGGGCGGTGGATACGGCTGATCTTCGAGAAAAGGCCCAGCGCCGCGTTCTTCTTATGACCGCCCTGGTTGTCGCACACGATCTCGTAGGGTTTGTGCCGGCTCGTCTGGATAGCCATGCGGAAAGCATGGTACTGGGCGATATAGTCCTCGTTGTCGCTGATGTAATAACCGAGCAGGACTTCACTATAGGCATCCACCACCTCGTACACGCTTGTAGTGCACTTGTTCCCGTTCTCATCACGATAGTAGAGGTTCAGCTTCGTACCGTCGCCATACCAGAGGCTGTCACGGCGGCCCGGAAGGATGGTGCGGTGTTTGCGGTCATAACGCTGGTGCGCCTTCATTTCCCCATAAACGGCATCGTACCACAGAGGTTCGACACGCGGGCTGTTGAACCATTCGCGGAGGCTGCGGGGACTCTTCAGGGGCTTCCAGCCACGTTCCGGAGCGACACGGTTGTACTCCTCGAAGATCTCCATATCAGTATAAACCGGAACGCGGCTGCGTTTCAATGCAACAAGGTAACACCCGCCGTCCTCCTCGATCTTCAGCGTGTTGCTGTTGCCGTATTTACCACTCACAAGCACACCGTAGTTATCAGGACGGAACTTGTTTATCAAGGCTTTCAAACGCCCCACACTGCCCGGAAGGCTGTGCCCGTACACCGGACGCCATTCCTCACTCGTGACAAGCAGAAGCTCCCAAAGGTTACGGCGGAAACCGGTCAGCTTGTTATTGGATGAACTCAAGCGTTTGAACTCTTCCATCAGCGCGTTCAGCACCGAAGCATTCCAGGTGTATTCCTTCTTCACATCCTCGGGAAGAGCGACCATCTCACCGTTCTTGTCGTAACGGTAATCCTCGAAAAAGTTCTCGGCCTTCTCGTCTTTCTTCACTATGTTACGGATCATTTCTTCTCGCATCTGTTTCTCGGGCTCGCCATGGCGCTCAACCCAACGTTTCTTGTATTTCTCGGGAAGGGAGGAATAGGAATACAGGGCTACATTGCCCTCGCCACCGCCACGGTTGATACTTTCGATGTTACCGCGACGGACATTCTGGTATAAAGTTATATACTTCATCACCGGATTATCTCCTGAAGTAAGCTCTTCACAGGTTACACACAGTATATTATTATAGTATTCCATTTTCCGTTCTGTTATCAGTCCTCCAAATCATTCAAAGGGACATGCTTCTTCAGCAATCGTACGGAATTTCCAAAGTTCAACACAATGAAAAGTTCCGGTAGCGGATGAATGAAGAAGACAGAAAGTAAAGCCCCAAAACTCATGCAGAAGTAAAGCACACAAAGGCGCTGCTTCCGACTCAGACCGGTGAACTTGCGCAGCTGGTCACCGAACAATGCTATCAACTCATTTTTCATCGCCGTCCTTCTTTTGAGGGTTACCACCTACCTTCGTTCCACCGCGCTCGATGGCGAGCTTGCGGATGGAACGGGCCAACTTACTGTTCTTGCGAAACGCAAGGGAGTGGGAGACCATTTCCCGGGAACACCCCAGTAAACCGGCTATCTTACCCACCTCACTGTATTCTACAACTATTCTCTCTTTCATAATTCGCTGATAAGTTAAATTATTGTAGCGGGCGGTCGCGGACTCGAACCGCGGACCATGGCCTCTCCCTTGCGGGAGTCTGGCGTGTTCTACCAACTGAACTAACCGCCCCGGAAGTCTATCGGAGTTCTTGTATGGCATCCTCCGAAACACATATCACAGTCCAGACCTGGCCATCTTTCATATAATCGACATTATATTCACGACCAAAAGTACAAATGTTATAGTCCCAGTCGCGGATTACACCATCAATGACTTCACCGTTCCTCTTGGTGATTCTCACACTTTGTCCCTTTTTAAATTTTGCTTCCATTTTCTTCTTTTTATATTTCTCATTGTCACCTCAAGCCTTTTTTGTAGCTTTGGGGCGGTGTTCACACTTTGAACACGTGGCAAATATAGTATGAGAATTTCATACTACAAAATAAAATAGCGTAATTTTTCATACTTTATTAAGATTATGGATGAGAATTTCAGATTTATACAAGTTCTTGATGGATTAAAGGAGAAAGGGATAATAACAGATTATGTCCAAGCTGCTAATACTTTAGGAACAAATAAAGCAGGTATCAGTGATATAAAAAGCGGAAGAAAGAAACTATCAATAGAACTTCTTCGCCGTCTGAAATTATCATACCCAAATATTAATATAGAATGGATAATAATGGGGGAGGGGGATATATTTGTTACTCCTAAAACAAACAATTCCAATAATTCAGTATCTGAAACTTCATTTTTTATAGAGAAAATAGCCCAACAGGCGGAAGAAATAGGAATACTCAAGCAAACGATCATGCAACTCAAACAGGAAAGCGTGGGGCGTGTTTCAGGTGCGGAGAGTTCAACACTTGCAGGTGCCGGATAAAACGAGTTTTATGGGGCAAAGGGGGCAAAAAATAGTAAAGTATTGGTTTTTAAAGCAATAAATTAAAATATAGGGGAGTAAATAATTATTATTTATGTATTATTTACCCCCTGAAATAATTTAAAAACAAACAAAACAACCACATATTAATATCACACATATAGACAAATCACAAAAAAATAATCCAAAAATGTAAACCCAAGTGTAAACCCTATCGAAGCGTTTCGTTTTTGCAACAAAGAAAATGTAAACCCAACTTGTAAACCCAAGTGTAAACCCTTTCAATTTTCCGACTGTTCAAACCGTTCAAATAAGTAGCATCCTTTCATTGATGTACTATTCCGACACGAATACAAAAAAAGCCGCAAAAAGCGGCTTTATAGACGTTCTAAGGCTGTTTCAGTCCTTTCTGGTAGTCTTTATCAAGTGAGACTGGATAATCATTGCACGTTTCGTGTATTTTACAGCTCCATCGGTCAAACCGGCATGCAACAGGCTACTTTTGGTGATACCGACCTGCTTCTCCGTCAGATTTTCGAATATGGCAGAAATACTACCGAAATAGAGGTTTTTCTTTTCATAAATCAGATGCACATGGATAACTTTAGTCATAATTATATAGCATTTATTTGACTACAAATATACCAAATATTATCTATATGGAATAATTTGGATAAAATAAAAAAGGGAAGCGCGTCAGGCATTCCCCCACTCCACTTGCATAAACCGATCCGTTTGACTATCTTTGTATATGAGAGCTGATCTGGAAAGGTTCATGGAGAATAACCGGTGAACAAACCCGAAATCTCCCCTATCCTACCTTCAATGTAAAGCAATCCATTTGAACGGCGTTCAAACGAGGCTAAAATGTAAGCCCAATGTAAAGCGATGTAAACGTTTCGTTTTTCCAAGTCACTCTCCCCTACTTCATCATAACGCTTTGACAACCAAAGCAATCAGTCATTTTCAAGCCGACCACATATTGACACGTTTCGTTTTTCCCCCCTTATATATCGCAAGGCAAGGTGGTTCTTCAATTGGATAAAAATGGAACTTTGATAGAACGCCATTTAACATTGATGGATGCTTGTAGAAAGACTGGTGTAGACTTCCGGAATATTTCACTTTGCTGTAATAATAAAAGAAAAACGGCTGGTGGATATAGTTGGAAGTTTGAATAATAAATTAAATCGAACGTAACAAAGAGTTTATTTGACTATGGACAAATTTTTAGGACAAGACATCCCTGAACAGGAACGATGGCAGTTCCTTCAGGACAACGCCGATGCGGTAGAGAAAATCGGATATACTCACCGATTCACCCCTGAAGAACTGGCTCAGAAGAAAGAGACTTTGGCCGAGGTATCAATCACCATCAACGATGTCGAGATGGAGAAGAAAGAGGCTATGGAGAGTTTCAAAGAACGCCTAAAGCCTTTGAATGAAGAAAAACAGGAACTTTTGGACCACATCAAAAGAGGTTCGGAGTTCGTCGAGAATGAAGAATGTGCAAAATTCCTATACCATAAAGAAAAGATGGTAGGATTCTACAACAAGTTAGGTGAACTGGTTTATAGCCGCCCAATCATGCCACAAGAAATGCAGAAGACAGTATTTAGTATTAACCGTAAAACTGGAACAGAATCATGAGTGAAAACAAAATCAATTTGGTAGTACCGAAAGAGTACAATGGTACCCCCATCGAAGTAGTATTGAGAGAAGGTAAAGCATCCGTAGCCCTTGACCCGAAAGAACCAAAGAACCGGAGAGAGTAGTTATCAATGGAACGATAGAAGCACCCTTCAGATGGCTGGAAAAGCGTGTCGAACTGATTAATCAGAAATCGGCCAATATCATTGTGAACCGTGATAAGATGTGTCTGGCTTTGACTATTGATGAAACCAATTATTACCAGACAGTAATTAGTGGAGTTTTACAGGCTTCAAAGGAAATGCAGGAGTTCGGTATCAATGCGGAAAGGAAATGGGAACCTATCAAATTGTCCCAGTTCTTCAAGATGCACCGTGCCTTCTTCAAGGATAAGTCTGAGAACATGATGCTGGTTTCCACTTTGAAGAACTTCAAGGCGAAAGTGAATCAGGATATAGAACGTAGCAAAGAGGAAAACGGGAACAAGACGGATAACTATTCTCAAGTGGTTGATTCCAATCTGCCAAAATCGTTCAAACTGAATATCCCTCTTTTCAAAGGTTTTGCCTGTGAAGAAATCGAAGTTGAAATCTACGCCGATGTGGATGGGCGGGAAGTTTCCCTTTCTTTGGTTTCTGCCGGTGCGAATGAGGCCATTGAAGAATACAAGAATAAGGTGATTGACGAACAAATTGAAGCAATCAAAGGTGTTGCACCTGACATCGTAATCATCGAAGTATAATTGACAGCCCGGAAAGACGGGCATCTGGTACCGTGGCGGAACTGGTAGACGCGTCTCAAAATGAGATGGCATAAGGTTGAGAGTGGCCATGTTAAAGCCTTTGTAAGTCCTTGCAGGTTCGAATCCTGCCGGTATCACAAACTAAAATTATGTATTATGCCGTATTACATCAAGAAACCTAAAAAGAAGAAAGAAAAGCCTTTGCCGTTATTTGACAAGGCAGGTATCAAGATTAAGAAGAAGCCGGATTTAGTGGCCAAACTCGACAAAGTTTTCAGCCGCTATATCCGGCTTCGTGATTGTATGCCGAACGGGTATTTCCGCTGTATCTCATGCGGCCAGATAAAGCCATACGAACAGGCAGATTGCGGACACTTCCATTCGCGCCGCCACATGGCCACACGCTTTGACGAGGATAACGCCCATGCCGAGTGCCGGGCGTGCAACCGATTCAGTGCCGACCATCTGATACAATATGAAAAGAACCTGAAAGCTAAAATCGGCCAGCTACGATTCGACAAGCTGGCATGGAGAGCAAGCCAGGCGAAGAAATGGACTGATTTTGAATTAATAGAACTCACCAAGTATTACAAGGCTTTGGGAGACAAACTGAGTAAGGAGAAAGGATTATGAGTTATGTTTTACGGGATTACCAGCAGAAGGCCAGTAATGCAGCGGTCAGCTTCTTTGCTAACAGGGCCAAGAAGAACAATGCCATCATGGTACTGCCTACCGGAGCCGGCAAGAGTCTTGTGATAGCCGACATCGCCAGCCGCCTTGAAGGGCACACGCTGGTATTCCAGCCAAGTAAGGAGATACTCGAACAGAACTATCTGAAGCTCTGTTCGTATGGTGTTCTGGATTGTTCCATCTACTCTGCCTCATTCGGGCGAAAGGAGATTTCAAGAATAACTTTCGCCACTATCGGAAGCGTAGTCAACCATCCGGAACTTTTCCAGCATTTTCAGAATATCATCATCGACGAGTGCCATCTGGTTAACCCGAAAGACGGAATGTACAAGAGATTTCTTTCGATGCTGAAATGTAAAGTTCTTGGATTGACGGCTACGCCTTACCGGCTTTCATCAAGCAGGGATTTCGGCAGTATGTTGAAGTTCATCACACGCACACGCCCGTGCGTGTTCTCTGAGGTAATCTATCAGGTTCAAATCTCTACTCTATTGGATATGGGGTATCTTTCGAAGCTGAACTATTATCCGATGAATCCTTTGGGATGGAACGAACTTAACCTGAAGGTGAACACTACCGGAGCCGACTACACGGACAAGTCTGTAGTGAAAGAGTATGAGCGTATCGACTTCTACGGGTTTCTGGTGAGCATCGTCCAAAGGCTTATGAATCCCAAGAGCGGTGTAAAACGAAAAGGTATATTGGTTTTCACCCGTTTCTTGAAAGAAGCAGAACGTCTCACCTGGTCCATTCCCGGAACAGCCATCGTTTCAGGAGAAACACCGAAAAAAGAACGCGAACATATCCTTGAAGCGTTCAAGGCCGGAGAGATACCCGTTGTAGCCAACGTAGGTGTACTTACTACCGGATTTGACTATCCTGAACTGGATACGATTGTCATGGCCCGTCCAACAATGTCGCTGGCTCTTTGGTATCAGATAGTCGGCCGTGCCATCCGTCCGCATCCTAACAAGGAATCCGGCTGGATCGTTGACCTTTGCGGGAATCTGAAACGATTTGGCGAAGTCAAGGATTTACGTCTGGTGGATAGCGGAAACGGTAAATGGGCCGTGTACTCCAATAGCAGACAGTTGACTAACGTAAGATTCTAAGATTATGGAAGGATATATCAAACTAAGCCGCAAGTTCTTCTCGAATGATATGTGGAATGAAGCCCGGACTTTTAGCAGTTGCGAAGCGTGGCTTGACTTGATTCAGTCAGCACGATTTGAGGCAACGCCCCGTATGGAGAGTATCGGAGGTCGAGAAGTCTCTTATACAAGAGGACAATATCCTGCATCCATAAGATTCTTATCAAAGCGTTGGAAATGGTCTGAGAGGAAAGTACGGACATTTCTTGCCTTTCTGAGAAGAGAGAACATGATAACTCTTTCCAAAGAACAAGGAATGAATGTAATAACCTTGGTAAAGTACAATGAGTATAATGGCTCAGAGTCTGACACAGTAAGTGACACAAGCAATGACACAATGAGTGACATAAATATCATTCAGGAAATCAATAATTTACGGATGCAAGTGACACAGCTAATGACACAAGTGGCGACACAGCAGGTGACACACCCTGCCAAAGAGCCAGAAAAGCGACACACGGGTGACACAAAGCAAATAAAGGAGAAGAATATTATTAAAGAAACTACTACTAACGTAGTAGCAAAGAAAGACGCGGCTAAAGCCGCTACTCTCTCTAGGAAAGAATCCTTCTACCAGTCGTTAGTCCCTTATGTCAGTCAGTACCCGAAAGAAATGATTCGGGCTTTCTTCGATTACTGGAGCGAGCTTAACAAGTCAGAAACCAAGATGCGCTATGAACTGGAAAAGACCTGGGAGCTTCCAAGACGGCTGGCGACCTGGGCCAGTCGTGAGAAAGTGCCTTCAAAAACAGATGTAGGCATAGTTCTGAAGGATAATTCACCGGGAAAATACAAGAAAGGCTGGTAAACATGGAACAGATAAATTTTCAACAGACAATCGAACGGCTCAAAGATACGGGTTTCTCCCCTATTCCTAACGTCGTAAAGATAACCGTTCCGGATGCCAAAAGAGTTCTCTGGGCCGGTATCAGGTACTTCACTGGAGAAAATGCCAGATGGCTTCCTGAGTACGAAGAAGTGGCAGGCTGGCTGGCCGGCAATGAAGGTCGCGGACTTCTGTGTTTCGGCAACTGCGGACGCGGAAAGACCCTTATCTGCGGAAAGATTCTTCCTTTGGTTCTTAACCATTACTGCCGCAAGGTGGTAAGCTGCTACGATGCACAGCAGATGAACGCTGATTTGGACGCCGTGAAGCAAAAACACATCATCTACGTTGACGATATAGGGACAGAGAATCTTAGCGTCAAATACGGCGAAAAAAGGCTTGCATTCGCTGAACTGGCAGACGAAGCAGAGAAGAAAGGAAAGCTTCTTATCCTGACCACCAACCTAACGATAGACGAGCTGAGAGAGAAATATGGGGAAAGAACCATTGACCGGCTGAGGGCGATAACGAAAACCGTCCTCTTCAGCGGTGAAAGCCTGAGAAAATGATATGAAAATCACAATTAACTGGGTAACTCGTGACTGGAACCTGATCAGGAGGTTACGTGAGAAATACCGTCTTCCACAATACATGAACGTGAACGGACTCACAGAAGCAGAGGTTGACGAAGAGACATTAAGCAATCTCCGCAAGGGTGAGCCAAAGTATTTAATCATCAGAAAAGTAGAGAAATGACAAGACAAGAATCAGAAAGAAAGCTCAATGAACTGAGAAAGAAGTATATCGCCTTGATTTCATCCATGAACTTTGCCAAAGCACAGAAAATCAAGAACAAGATTGACTCCCTTGAAAGAGAGGTGGAACCGCATTCCTTGGGAGAACTTCTTCAGGACTATACCCCGGAGTTCAAGGTAGAAATGCTTCGCAAGATGCACAAGCTGTTCATCTATTCAGACTTACTTGAGGGTGCGGCACTGGAGTTCCAGTCTGAACTTGAATCAAACGGAATAGATGCTCAGGTAGTTTTTCAGGTGAAACGCGTACTGAAAGAACTGAGAAGCATAGTACGAATACCCGATGAAGAGAAAAACGCTTCATTGTCTGACAACTTTGCCGGGATGTGTGATGAAGCCGGACTTGTAGTGAGTAACATAATCAACAAATATCTTGCAAAATGATAACGGAAAATGACCCAATACTTCCACATAAAGTGGATTTGGAGAAGAACCCTTCTGGAACTGAACTGAAAATCGCCCAGCATCGGGAACTGGAGAAACATGGAAAGTATGTGGCTATCCCAGGCGACAAGACACGGACGCGAATTTTCGTCCGCAACGGTGAGGATGCGGAGAAGAAGATAGCCGCTTACTTGGAGAGAATCAACAATCGACCTCAAAGATGGAACTGATATGATAAAATTACTCTATATTGACCTTTTCTGCGGTGCTGGGGGAACCAGTACCGGAGTAGAAAACGCACGCTACGAAGATGAACAATGTGCGAAAGTTGTCGCTTGTGTGAACCATGACGCAAACGCTATCGCCAGCCATGCGGCCAACCACCCAGATGCGCTCCACTTCACGGAGGACATCAGGACTTTGGAACTGTCTCCTTTGGTGGCCCATGTAGAACGAATGAAGAAGATTTATCCGGATGCACTGGTTGTATTATGGGCCAGCCTTGAATGTACGAACTTCAGTAAGGCCAAGGGCGGCCAGCCACGGGATGCCGATAGTAGGACGCTGGCTGAGCATCTTTTCCGATATATCGAGGCTATTGTTCCAGACTACATACAGATAGAGAACGTTGAGGAGTTCATGTCATGGGGCGATATGGATGAAAAAGGGCACCCCATCAGCAAGGATAAAGGGCGATGCTATGAGAAGTGGAAACGCAACGTCAGGAAATATGGTTACGATTTTGACTGGCGCATTCTTAACGCTGCCGATTATGGGGCATACACCACTCGCAAGCGGTTCTTCGGTATCTTCGCCAAGCGTGGACTTCCGATTGTATTTCCAGAACCTACTCACTGTAAGTATGGGAAAAACGATATGTTTGGACGATTGGAAAAGTGGAAGCCGGTCAAGGAAGTGCTGAACTTTTCAGATGAAGGAGAAAGTATCTTTTTCCGGAAGAAGCCGCTGGCCGAGAATACGCTTGAACGTATCTATGCCGGACTGATTAAATTTGTGGCCGGAGGTAAAGACGCTTTTATTTCCCGTTACAATACAGTAAGACCACAAGACACTTGTACATCCATCGAAGAACCAGTAGGAGTGGTTACTACAGCAAACAGATTTGCAAAAGTGCAGGTTTCTTTCCTGTCAAAGCAATACAGCGGGCATCCTGATAGCAAGAATATTTCTGTTGAAGGACCTTCCGGAACTATCACTTGTAAAGACCACCACGCTTTCGTGTCTGCCTACTACGGAAACGGTCACAACTATTCGGTCGAGCTTCCAGCCCCTACGGTTACGACTAAAGACAGGTTGGCATTGGTAAATTCTGTTTTCATAGATAACCAGTATGGTACCGGGAAACCGACATCCATTAATCAACCAGTTGGTACAGTAACCACGGTGCCTAAGTTCAATATGGTAAGCTGCAAGCCGTGGATAATGAATACAGCTTTCTCGAATATTGGAAGCAGCATTGAGCAACCTTCTCAGACCATTACAGCCAACCGCAAATGGCATTACCTTATGAATCCGCAGTTTGCCAGTGCAGGAGGTTCTGTAAACAATCCTTGTTTTACATTGATAGCACGGATGGACAAGATGCCTCCCTATTTGGTAGAGGTTGAAGGAGGTATCGGCATACAAGTCACATCAGTGGACAGTCCGATGACTGCCAAGATTAAGGAGTTTATGGCCTTATATGGTATCATTGACATCAAGATGCGTATGCTTCGGATAGCAGAACTGAAAAAGATAATGGGATTCCCAGAAGACTATGTACTGATTGGCCCACAGTCAGACCAGAAGAAGTTTATCGGTAATGCCGTTGAGGTGAATATGGCCCGTGTGCTTTGTGAAGCTATCTGTAAGGAGATTATAAGAAAAAGAAAGGTTGCGTGATATGAGTGAACTGAAAGTGTATTATGGGTGGGCTAGAATAGGAAATGTCCGTAAAAAGCGTGCTTTGTCCGTTGTGTTCGAGAATGATAGAATGGGCTGCAGAAGTGACAGAGGACAAAGATGCCTGAGAACAATTCAAGACACTGTATTTGAGCGGTACCAGACTAATGAAGAAGAAAAGGAAGGTAAACAGCAAAACCGGATATTCACTGAATACAGCTTATTCTTCGACGATAAACCTATCAATGGAAGCCTTGAAAGATGCTTGCTAGTTAACAGCGATGCCGACAAGAACAATATATCCAAGGCTATTCGGGATAAGATTTCTGATGCTTTACGGGAAGCTTTTATGTTGGCCAATCCAGGTTATAAAGAACCGGGTTCACAACTCGAACTTAAATTTGAATAATCAATGAAAACGAAATTGTATTACATGTTCCTGGCAGTCATGTGGTGGCTGCTGGGATAGGTGGAAAGGAGATAAAATGGCAGCGTATGATGTAAACCAACATTGTGAGGACTGTAGATATGCAGACGCATTCGGAAGAAGCTGTAAGCACGGACTTTTGTTCCCACTCATGGTGCTTATTACTTATGGCGATGTGTATAAGTGTCCGAACTATGAGAAAAAGACAATCGAACAAATTAATGAACAGATAGCTCAAAGAGAACAACGTAGAAAGGAGAAACCATGAAAAGAAAAGATATTGATAAAGCAGCGCATTTACACGCTGAGAAGTATAGTGCAGATGCTTATAAATTAGGTCCGATAGGCGCATTTATCGCTGGTGTTGAATGGTTCATGAAGTCTTTGTTCCATAAGACAAAAGATGAAGTTCCGCAACCAATCGGTGATTATGCAAATGAGGTATATCCGCAAATACCTTGCTTGGTTAAAGGACATCTATCTACAGGGTACGGTTATGGTGTTCGATATTGGAATGTAACTGAACAATGCTGGGATGATGAGGAATGCGATGATTACGAATGCGATAAGGATGCCGTTGAAGAATGGGCTTATCTGGATGATATAACTGGAAATATGGAGGAATGAACATGAAACCAATACTTGATGCTTGCTGTGGTGGCAAGATGTTTTATTTCGACAAATCTGATGATAGGGTGTTATTTCAAGATATTCGCAAAATAAAGACAACTCTTTGCGATGGTAGGACATTTGAAGTAAACCCTGACGTTCAATGCGATTTTACTAATATGCCATACGAAGATGAAACTTTCTCAATGGTCGTATTTGACCCACCTCATTTAGTTTATAGCCGGGAAAAGAAATCGAAAATGGTTGATATGTATGGTTGCCTTAGCGAAAAAGCTATGCCGACTGGTTACCAGCAAATTAAATATGGAGCGTTATATTCCGATTGGCGCGATATGATTTCAAAAGGTTTTAAAGAGTGCTTCAGGGTATTAAAATCAGGTGGATTTCTTATTTTTAAGTGGAATGAGACAGATGTAAAAGTTTCTGAGATTTTGAAGTTGACACCTGAAAAACCTGTGTTCGGTCATATATCAGGAAAACGCTCTAATACCCATTGGATTTGTTTTATGAAGAATTGATTATGAGTAAAAAAGAAGAATTTGCAAAAATATTTGCATCAGAAAGTAAGTTCCCTAGCATGCAGCTTTTAAGAGAACTTTCATTTATGGCAGGTTGGGATTCCTGTATGAAATATTTGGCTACGCTTCCGTTGGATGAAGCCATTAGCGAGATAGTTAAACATATTGAAACCAACCGTTCGGAAAATCCGAACAGTTCAAAATAGGAGAACAGGCCATGTTTAGAAGAGGAATGAAGTCAATATTGCTTCCTGCTATATTAATGATGACAGCGGCTGAGAATCCGAATAAAGTTTTCGATTCATTGTTTACAGGTAGTTCAAAATACAATCCTGACTACAAAAAGCAACTAGTACATCGTGAATTAAAGGAGTTTTGCATCAAAGGTGAAAAGGTAATGGCCTATTCATGTAAGGATGCTATAGTACGATTGAAACATAAGAAGAAATGAAAGCAATATCCATCAAACAACCGTGGGCAAGCCTAATCGCTCACGGTGTTAAAGACATCGAGAACCGGACTTGGAAGTGTCCTCAGAAGTACATCGGACAAAGGGTTCTGATACATGCAGGAAAAACTACAGTTAAGGGTGAATGGAAATCATTAACGAGAGAACAGCTTAAGAAAGTAATTCCACACAAAAATAAACTTTATAAAGGTAATGAGGAACTTCCTCATGGCGCTATTATCGGAAGCATAGTAATAGCCGACTGCGTTCAGAACCATCCTTCAGTCTGGGCTGAGAAAGGTTGCTGGAACTGGGTGCTGAAAGATGCGGTACTATTTGATAAGCCGATTATGAATGTGAAAGGGAAGCTTAGTTTTTGGGAATATGAGAAATAATCGAACTAACATTTTGAAAGCATAAAAAAATATCTGAAATTTATTCCCGAATTTAATCAAAAACAAACCTTTATAGCTATGATAATTCGTAAACGGCCTATAATTTCTTGGTTGCTTGATACAAGTAAGATTTATGAAACGATGAAGTTTGGAGTTCCTTTAATAGACAACAAAGAACATCATGATTATTTGTGGAGTGGCATAGACCATTTAATGGATGTTAGTAGAACATATAAGCCAAACTGGGGAATTCCGGAGATTATTATGTCTTCATTTAGTAAGGTTATGGAGAAGAGTGCTAAGTCGTTTATTAAAATTTACCATAGCCTTTTTCAAGAATTTTGTAATGAAGGAGCATGTGGTATATTAGTCTCAACAGATGGTGGAACCATTGTTTATGGATTTGGCGAGAAGGGGCTGTATATTTGGTTATTTAGAGAGAATAATGGATTCAGTAGCCTTTATCTATATTTTTATGTCGAATATATAAAAGAAGATAATCCGAGTATTTGTATTCTCCCTACACTAATTGAAGATAATCAGCTATTTTCAGGAGATAAATCGTATAGAGAAAATGTATGTCAAAAATTAGTAAATCGAATTATAATTTATCTTGCTGTAAAGAAATATGTCAAAGTTGAAACGATAGTTATACCTACTGGAACTACGATTAGGATGGACAATGTTATTCCTGAATATAAATTTAAAGATAAAATAAAGAATGAGAGTGGCCAGAAAGTAATTGTTATGGATTCTCGCTGGTTTAGAAAAATAGTAAATGACAATAACATCTTTGTAAGAGGTTTCTTTAGATTTCAAAATAAAAAGAACGAGAGAGGCGAATGGTATAAAGAACTTATTTTTGTAGATTCTTATGTTAGAAATGGTTATCATCGCAATGCTTTGATTGAAAAAGAAGGATAATTTTACTGATAATTCATTATGAATACCCGGTAACTGCTTTAATAGTGGTTATCGGGTATTTTATTTTCAACGAATAAAAACCAAACTATTATGAATCTAAACAAATTGAGAGATAAGGCCTACCAGTGCGCAGTAGCCCACGGATGGCACGAAGAGAACCTGAGTGACGAACATTTCCTTTGTCTGGTCATATCCGAACTTATGGAAGCGGTGGAGGCAGACCGGAAAGGGAAATACGCAAACAGGAAACAATTTGATTATTACATGAAACTGAAAGAACGCTCTAGTGATGAATTTGTGTATGCTTTTAAGCATGGAATAAAAGATACTGTTGAGGACGAACTTGCCGATGCTTGTATCCGTATGTTGGATTTGGCCGGATTGAGAGGATATGATTTAGATAGCTTCGACTACGAAGGAAGCGATACGGAAGATTACTCTGATATGACCTTCACGGAGTCCATGTTTAGAATCTGTGTCTATGTCACCGACAACTTCTACAGGGATGAACCATTTATCCTCCTGAATGAGATATTCGCTTTCTGCCGGGACAGAAATATCGACATCTTCTGGCACATCAAGCAGAAAATGAAATACAATGAACTTCGTCCGTATAAGCACGGAGATAAAAACTACTGACCATGAAACACGCATTCTACGCCTTAATCATCATACAAGCCCTGTACGAGCTTGTGAAGCTGCTCAAATGTAAATCCTTGTATCGCCATGCAAAAGTCTTTCAGAAGCTGGATAAGACAGCAAAAAGATGGTATCTGATGGCGCATCCGTGGCTTCATGTTGCATTATTCATGGATACTATCGGACTTTTATTGTTGGGGATAGGATTGTTTTCAAGCCAGTGGGTGTGTTTCCTTGTTGTCCTGACCATGAGTTTCAGTCAGATCCAAAAGCTGGGAGCATGGGCGGTGTTCCTGGACAGTCTGGTAACGGTCATCATCTACACTTTCGCCATCTTGAACTCATACCACTTGGCATAAAATAAAAAAGGGAGCCAGCCCACACGATTAGAAGCCAACTCCCCCACACGATTATGATGCAAATATAAGAATTTCCAACTAAATAAATCGTGCTATGACAAAAGAATTTTCATCAATCGTGGAGTTGAAATCAATACGTGAACAGAAATCAAGATTATCAGAACGTGAACAGGAGTTATCCTCCCCTATCCTGACTGATTTTACTCTCATCCCGGAGATTTATGAGTGGTTCAGAGAGATACTTTCCAATGCAGATTGTCCGCCCAATCCGGAAAGTGTTACCCAGCGAAAGAAGTTCCTCTTCATCGTGTTGTTCCTCTTCGCCCCCAGTGTGCTTGCCGGTGGACGGTTGCCGAACGGTATCCGGGCAGAGATTTCCGGTGTGTTCCCGGATGTTTCCCCGTGTGTAATATCAAACAATATCGCTGATGTTTCCTTTATCTACCAGCAGTATAAGGATTTCCGGCAGGATATTGAGTATCTTTACAATCAGATATTGGAAAGGTTGAAGGTCAAAGGACTAATCAAGTAACAGAATGTTTCTAATGGGGATAAAGTCTCTATGCTTAAATTTTTATGTCTAACAAATTTAAATTTTAAAGCTGAGTCAGAAGAAGAACAAAATCAGGTTGGGAAATAGTTCGACAAGCCGACAGATTAGCTCAACAGCGTTATGGAAGTAACTCTGACAATCCTAATAATCTTGTAAATAGGATTGCAGGCAGGTATCTTGGGAACTTTAATAGAAATGGAACCAGTTGGAATACACAAGTTTCAAAACGTACTTACATGGGACTTAATGATGGGTAATTAGTAAAAGAACTAACCAAGTAAAAAGCCGGAGCGTTATGCTTCCGGCTTTTTATTACATCTAAAATCTATTTCTAAATGTAATTTCTGATCAAAAAAATATTCGAGATATACATTAAATCCATCTACGGCTTCAAAATAATCCTTTTGTAAATCCTGGATATTATCATTATACTCGTTAATTATCTTTTTTGCTTTTTCTTCAGTATCAACTATCTTTTTTTGTACGAGTCACTTTTGAAAGGATTTTGTATAAGATTAGAGTACGTAATATTTACGTTGTAGAAACGAAATACAATGCTATAAAGAAAGTTACTTAATTTATTGGATGTATTATATATTCTATAAAGTTCCTCTTCAGCTTCTTTATTAGGATTATAAACAATCAATAATCTAAATAGTTTGCTTCTCTGTAAAATGTAATTTTCTAAATCACATAAATATTGATAACTAACACCAGGGTTTCCTAAAGTATTAGAGATACGAGATATTTTCATTCGATATAGATCCAGCTCGTCTAAACAATTTAAATAGTTTACGAAACATTCATTACGTTTATACAAATATTCGGTTTCTCTTTGTTTTTTAGCACTTATTTCATTTTTTACCGATTCTATTTCTTTAGTAATCTGTGCAATATCTTCCTTTGTGGCAAGATTTTTCCCCTTTTCGCTTTCATAATTTATTTCACGAGAGTCTTCTTTCATAGCAAGGTTCTCTCCTTTTTTCTTGTTATATTCTTCCCATATAAGGAAAATTCCAAGTAGTAATATTTGCAAAATTAGTCCAATCCATTCCATATTTGCTCTCCTTTCTTTACATTGATTTTTTATATAATAAGCCCCGAACCATATTAGGAACGGGGCTGAACTAGTTATTTATAGATGTAATTATATCTTAGTTCGGATTCATTATCCTTGTAACTATATGAAACACATATTTTATTTATTGTACCGTCTTCATTATAAAAATAGTCATAATATGTCCAAGAATCTGAATATGATTCCTTTTTAGATTTTCTTTGAATACGACCTGAAGAGTCATACTGGTATTCATATTTTTGCTCTATTGATTCTCTCCCTGTATCTCCGTTGATATATGTTTCTTGTAGTAGATTTCCATGTGTGTCGTACTCAAAGATAAAGTTCCCGAACAAAGAACCGTCATTAAGCATTGTCTTTTCTATATAAACGTTATTCCCTTCATATCTATATTCGCTTATATAGCCAAAATTGTTACTAACCCAAATGTCTTTTTCTACTGTTTTTATCAATCTTTTTTGACTATCATATTCGTATGTCCATTCTTCATTCAGGTCTCCATCGTCATCATATACCAGCATGCGTGACACGGAATCAATGTTGTTATATTCATATTTACGTTTTTTTTCAAACAAAGTAAACGTATATTCGTTCATTTCCACTACACGCTTTTTGTCGTCGTATTCATATTTGTAATTGTAATCAATCCTATCATCCAATAAAGCATTATAGTAATTGGTGGTTTTTTCTTGCAATGTTCCGTCTGGATTATAGATATACTGTTCGTATAGTTCTCCATATTCATTTATCTCGCCAAATTTCTTTTCGTGTTCGTTTATTACAATTTCAGACAAAACTTTATTTCCATTATTCCCTCCGGGCTCTCGATCACCATCGCTACTGCACCCTACAAAAAATAAAGCCACTAGTATAGGCAGTATAAATAACATTTTCTTCATTTTACTTTGGTTTTATTGATTAAATATCCATTTCTAATAACTTCCTTAAATCCTCAAAAGAGTGAACTTCATAAATAGTTCCTTTCACTTTTACGTAGCCGTTTACCTCGGTTAAATCTTTTTCTTCTAATATATTAACCTCTCTGATTTCATCATCAGTAAGAATTAATTTCCATACAGGTACACCAATAGCTTTTGACAATTTTTCTAACGTTTCAAGTTTGGGCTTCTCTGTATTAAGTAATTGATTGAGCCCTACAGGGGTAATACCTAACTTTTCTGCAATATCTACCTTTTTAAGGTTTAGTTGCTCTATAATTTCTCTTGTTCTATTTATCATAAAAATCAATTTTGATACAAAAGTAAATGCTTTTATTTATGTATAAGTATTTACTTTGTTAATCTTTGTAAAATATAAGTATATTCTTTTATTTATATTTGTTTTATTAAAGTATTTACTTTTACTTTGCACCATCAAACAAGAAGTAATAACAATTTAAACGCACACGATTATGAAGACATTAAAAGAACAAGTAGAAGAGATTAAGAGCATGAAAGGTTCTAAGGCAGCAAAGAAAGCAGCTTTCGTGAAGTTAGGTTTGAGAAAGTACGAAGTTGAATTGCTTATGTCTGAACTGCCTAAGACAATCAGAGAAACACACAAGTTCACTTTTGGTGTTGAGATTGAATGCCTGGTAGCTGCAAGTCTTATGAGAGAAAGCGCAACAAGAAACGAAATGCCTTTTCAGTATGAGGGTTATAATCACGTTGACAACAACCACTATTACAAGTTCGTATCTGATTCTTCTATCAGAGGTGAAAACCCTATCGAATGTGTATCGCCAGTTCTTACTGGTAAAGAGGGTATGAAAAGCCTAGAAACATGCTGCAAAGCTTTAAATGAAGCAAATGCACAAGTGAATATCTCTACAGGTTTACATGTGCATATCGGGGCTGCAACTCTGTCCGGCGAAGCCTATGTGAATGTGTTCAAGAACTATCAGAAACTAGAGAAGGTAATTGATTCTTTTATGGCTCGTTCAAGACGTGCAAACAACAGCCAGTGGTGCAAGACTCTTCAAGGTATAAGTTTTGAATGTTGCAGAACGAGATATGACGTTCTAAACGTAATGAGAGACAACAGATATTTTAAGGTGAACGCCTGTTCTTATGCTCGTCACAAGACTATAGAGTTCAGACAGCATCAGGGTTCTACGGACTTCGAAAAGATTTCTAACTGGGTTAACTTCTGCGCCAAGCTGGTTGCCTGGTCAAAGAAGAACGTGCTGAGTTCAGATATTAATTCAATTGACGAGATACCTTTCTTGACAAAGAAAGAAAAGTCGTTCTTCAAATCACGTGCTGAGGTTCTTGCATGAGCCTCGCACATCTAAAATATAATTTATAAACTTAAAACTTACGATTATGAAGAAAATTGAAAAGATGTTGGTAAACGCAATACTAGACGCAATGGGCAACAACGAAGGCAAGTTTGTCATAGACGCTGAAGACGACGTGCTGGTAGAGATTGAAGGCAACTATAAGATTAATGGCTGTTATGAGCCTTACGGCGCTATGTTTCTAAACAAAAGATGGGTGACTAATAGCGCTAGCGTGAAGATAGAGAAAGTCACGGCTTACGATGGCGAATATGAAGTTGAAGCATATATAGATATAGAAGCTATTGAGACAGAAGTAGAAAGAAACTTATAAACAAAAATATATGTGCTGTATTATCTATAAGCCAAAGGGTGTTCAGATGCCAACTCTGGACACCTTGAATAAAGTTCAGAGAATCAATCATCATGGTTACGGATTTGTTTCTTCAAAGCATAGATACAAGACAATGGATTATCAGAAGTTTTTGGCTCATCTTTCAAAGGTGGGTATTGAAGAAGAATGTATCATTCACATGAGGTGGGCAACGCATGGTTCTAAGTGTAGAAAGAACTGTCACCCGTTTGTCGAGAATGGCGTTTATTTTGCCCATAATGGCGTTTTGCCTATTCAGTCAGTAAATGATATGACAGACAGTGAAATCTTCTTCATAAGCCAAGTTTACCCCCTTGTAATGAAATACGGGTATGAATCGAAAGTGACAGAATCCATGATGATGGCTGCCGCTGGCAGTTCTAAGTTCGCCATGATGTACAAAGGAAAAGTAAAGCTGTATGGCGATTACACGAAATTAAACGGTGTGTATTATTCTAATTTGAGATGGCTATGAAATCAATAAACGTAAATGGTTGCAGCGTATGCCAGCCTGGTAGTGAAAACTATTGTACCTATACTACCAGATTAAGAGGTAAAAAAGTAAAAATGTATCAGTATGATTACAAAACAGATTCAGGTGAGTTGTTTACTTGTTGTGCCCCAACACTGGAAAAGTGCAGGGAGAAACGTGACGCATGGCTAAAAAGCAAACATTTGGCTTAATGTTTCGTATGCGTTGAATCGTTATTCAAAATTGTCTTCATAATGAGGTATCTTTGTATAGATACCATCGCGGGTTAGAGCAGTGGTCAGCTCGTCACTTTGACTTGGTGAAGGCCGGTGGTTCGAATCCATCACCCGCAACTAACATTTAAACTTTACACGATTATGGAAATACTTACGCTTATCATCAAACAGAAGTTCTTTGACGAAATCTTGTCAGGCAAGAAAACACAAGAATTCAGAGAAATCAGGCCTACAACACAGAAGAAATACTGCCAGCTTGACGCTGATGGCTATTGTGTCGAGAAAGACGGTGTGTTACAGCCTAAGCATTACGATGCTATCCAGTTTTTTGTAGGCTACAATAAAGACAGAGCCAGCGCACTGGTAGAAGTCAAGGATGCAAAGATAGAGCTGTTTGAAGATGAAAATCACAATCTGATTGAATACACCTATCAGGGTGAGATATATCTGGCAGCACAGGTCGTTTATGACCTTGGCAGAATTATTGAAAAGCATGTTTAACCCTTTAAATTTTCGTTGAGTCAGAACAAACAGAAGCACATTTTCAACTGGTGGCTACCGTGGTGGCCGTAGAGGTTTGACTACAGAGAATGGTGGTCTCTCTCAGGGTGGCAGATTTATCACCCGAAGACAGCAGTATTATAATGTCCGCACAGGACTTGGTATGAGTGGCGGATAATGACACTGCAAGAAAGGACATACAGCCATATTGACCTCGTCAGACAGAATACTGACGGGGTTTTGCTGTTTCTGTCGCTGGGTAAGGATTCTTTGGTATTGCTGGACATGATCTACCCGAAGTTTGATAGAATAGTCTGCGTATTCATGTACTTTGTCAAAGGTTTAGAGCACATCGAAAGATGGATTGGATGGGTAAAAGCCAAATATCCGAAGATAGAGTTTGTTCAGGTACCCCACTGGAACCTTACCTACATTCTTCGCGGTGGCCTGTATTGTGTGCCAAACCACAAAGTGAAGCTTTTGAAGTTGGCCGATGTGGTGAAGGCCATGCAGCTCAGATATGGACTTTACTACACTTTCCTGGGCATGAAGAAGGCCGACGGCATGAACCGCCGCTTGATGCTGAAAGGCTATGAAGCAAATGGGTATGAGAACAATGGAATGTGCTATCCTCTGGCAGACTGGACGCAGAAAGACATTCTATCTTACATGAAGCAGAACAGCCTTCCGGAGCCTGTCAGATATTCGCTAAAGGCCAGTTCGGGCGTAGGCTTTAATCTGGATTGTATGCTATGGCTGGAGAAGAACTACCCGCAGGATTTACAGAGAATTTACAAGGTATTCCCGATGGCAGAAAGAATCCTTTGGGAACATAAAAACAAACAAAATTAATAGGAGGAATGTAGAGTCAGAAGAAAAAGTTTAAATGATATTAATGCTCAAGCTGCAAGATTAAGAGCTCAGCTACAAGGAGCACAACGGTATGCAGATGGAAGTAATAGAGCTGCAAGAATTTCACAAGCAGCCGCACAAGCAAGAAGGGTTCGAGGAATGGGACTTCTTGGAGCAAGAGATTCATCAGGGAAATTGAGGGATAGAACGACTCGGATTGGTACAGGCCGATTCGCTAATGTAAACGGATGATATGGAATTGAGCAAATACATAAAGAGTGAATCGGTGGAACTTAACCGTTCCGCCATCCACTTTGCAGATTATAACCCCCGCAAATTGTCTGATGAATCTCGTAAGACATTGAAGCGAGGCATTAAGAAGTTCGGTCTGGTTGGTGGAATCGTAGTCAACAAGCGGACTGGCCTTACTGTCGTATCCGGTCACCAGCGTCTGAGCGTGATGGATGAACTGCAGAAGTTTCCGGAAAACGACTACAGAATCCGCGTCGATGTCATTGATGTAGACGAAAAGCAGGAAAAGGAATTGAACATCCTGATGAACAATCCTAACGCGCAAGGTTCATGGGATTATGATGCTTTGGCCCGGTTGGTTCCGGATATAGATTACCAGGATGCTGGATTAACGGCCGCTGATTTGAATATGATAGGCTGTGACTTTCTTCTCCAGACAGAAGAAGAAAGTTCTATTGCCGATGCTTTGGAGGATATGATGGCACCTGTCACAGAGCAGAAAGAAGCTGAGAAAGCCGCCAAGCAGATGGAAAGAGCTGAAAAGGTAGCTCACATGAAAGAAGTCAAGCAGCAGGTAAAGGATGCAGCCCAGAAACAGGCTCAAGATATGGATGCTTATTTAATGCTTTCCTTTGACACGTTCGAATCTAAGGCAGCTTTCTGTGAAAGGTTCGGTTACGACCCCTACTCCAAGTTTATCAAGGGTGAGGTATTCGATGAACAGATAGAAAGAATTGAATGACAACATGAAATTTTAGGAGGAAAGCCGAGTCAGAAGAAAAACATATAGTCAGTTGTATCAACAGTCAAGACGAATAATGTACAACGCCGGAAGGCAATACGGGCTTGGTACAGACAGACAAAAAAGTATAAGAGACAGAACGAAGTCTATAATGGAAAGATATGCGGCAAGGATAGACAGCTATTTCTCAAAGAGAGGGATTGATATTTATGGTGATAAGCCTGTTTCTCGCCGCATTTATATGGGTAACAATAACGGATGATTAATTATGAAAAGTGAATCTCAAAAAAGCAAACATACAGGACGAAAGCCCAAATTCGATTACAAGAGTGAGGAATTCCTCTCTCAGGTGGAGACGTATGCCAAAAAGGGATTCACGGACAGAGAAATCGCTTTTGCGTTAGGCCTGGCTCCCCAAACGTTCTGTGAGAAGAAGAATGAGCACTCTGAATTATGCGAAGTATTAGCGCGCGGGCGTGCGACCATCACTGCAGCTGTACGTGCCAAGTTCCTTGCTGTAGCTTTGGGCGGTATCAAGACCAAGAGTACTGTAGTAAGAAAGCTGAAAGACCAGGACGGAAACCTGACCGGCGAAGAAGAGCTTCAGGTAAGTGAAAGCGAGCTGGCTCCCAACCTTCAGGCAATGTCTGTCTGGCTATATCATCACGACGATGAATGGAGGAAGGTTGAACGCCGTCAGGACGAAGACGCAGATATTCCAAAGGATATTAACCACGGAATTTCTATCGACTCATGGATTAAAGACAAACTGAAATGATTGTACCCCAGACGATATATCATCCGTTATACACAGACAAGGAGAAGTTCATTATCCTCATTACCGGTGGCCGTGGATCGGGAAAGTCTTTCAACGCTTCCACCTTCATTGAGCGATTGACATTCGAAATGACTCCCACAGAGAAGATAGTCCACCAGATTCTTTATACCCGTTACACGATGGTATCTGCCGGGATGTCTATCATTCCAGAAATGATGGAAAAGATAGATTTGGACGGAACCACGAAGTATTTCAAGACCACCAAAACCGATATTGTAAACCGGATGACCGGCAGTCGTATCATGTTCCGGGGTATCAAGACTTCTTCCGGGAATCAGACGGCAAAGTTGAAATCAATTCAGGGTATCACCACCTTTGTCTGTGATGAAGCAGAGGAATGGACCAGTGAGGAAGAGTTTGACAAGATTATGCTTTCCATCCGTAAGAAGGGAATTCAGAACCGGATTATCATCATCATGAATCCCTGTGACTCCAATCACTTCATCTACAAGAAATACATTGAGAATACTCACCGGCTGGTGGAGATTGACGGGGTACCGGTTCAAGTCTCAACTCATCCGAATGTACTGCATATTCATACGACTTACTTCGACAATATCGAGAACCTTTCTCCTGAGTTCCTGAGAGAAGTCAAGGAAATGAAAGAGAAGAATCCGGAGAAATACGCTCATGTGGTTATCGGTCGATGGGCAGACGTGGCCGAGGGTGCAGTGTTCAAGAAATGGGGTATCGTGGATGAGTTCCCCATGTGGTGCAAGAAGGTGGCTATCGGGCAGGACTTTGGTTACACCAATGATCCATCGGCTTCTATTCGGTGTGGAATCATTGACAATGCACTTTATCTGGATGAAGTGGATTATAGAACTGGATTACTTTCTGGGGATATTATAAAGACGCTACGCCCGTGGAATTTGAGAGTGATTGCCGACAGTGCAGACCCGCGACTCATTCAGGAGATTCATAACGGAGGGATTAAAATATACGCGGTAGAGAAAGGGCAAGGTTCTGTCAATGCCGGTATTGACAAGATGCAGGGAATGGAAATATTCATCACCAAGCGTTCTTATAACCTTCAACGGGAGTTCAGAAACTATGTATGGGCAAAGGATAAGGATGGAAACTACATCAACGAACCTGAAGACCATGATAATCATGGCATAGATGCTGCACGCTACTATGTGCTGGGAGAACTTCTCGGTAGAATTATGAAACCCAAAGACGTTTCAGGAATATTTGGACATTAAACTTTGAGATATGACTATAGAAGAAATTTTAGCTATGCCGGAAGTAGAGAGAAAAATCTACTATCTGAAAAAAGGACGAAAGACCGAGCAACCAAACGCTCACGCTCTTTACAACGACTGGAATCCGAACAAGCACGAGATAGTGATAGATGAAGAGAAATACCCGAAAATCAAAATCACGACCCAGCCTGAGAAACGGATTACAGACCCGACAACCGGGAAAGAATATATTGAGCCGGCGGTCAGGAAAGAAGTTGACCCAAACAGGATTGCGCTTCCTATCGAACAGGACATCGTGAATATTCAGACAGCCTTCACCGTGGGAACAGAACCGGTCCTTGATTGCCAGCCGGAGCAGTCGGAGGAGAACCTTCTTTCCACATTAAAGCAGGTATTCAAGAAAAACAAGCTGAAATATCAGAACAAAAAGGTGGTCAGGGCATGGCTGGCCGAGCAGGAAGTGGCCGAATACTGGTATGTGGTTAGGGATGACGGCTTCTGGGCAAAACTCAAACGAAAGATTTCAGGAATTTTCGGTAAATCTAAGCCTGAGTACCGCCTGAAGAGTGCCATCTGGTCCCCGTTCCGTGGCGACAAACTCTACCCTTTCTTCAATGACCAGGGGGATTTGGTGGCCTTATCCCGTGAGTACAAGAAGAAAGACCTGAACGATGTAGAGATTACCTGTTTCATGACCATTACCAAGGATATGGTTTACCAGTGGGAGCTAACGAGTAGCTGGTCCGACAAAGGCTCATTTGCTCATGGATTCAAGAAAATGCCGGTGATTTATATGTACCGTCCGGAAGCGTACTGTGAGAAGATAAAGAGTCTCCGTGTAAGACTGGAGAAACTTCTTTCAAACTATGCAGACTGTATCGACTACCACTTCTTCCCTATCCTCATGCTTTTTGGTAACGTGGAGAATTTCTCAGGTGAGTTCAAGAACCGTGTTGTCGAGCTGACCGGCCAGGGAGCAAATGCCCAGTACCTTACCTGGTCTCAAGTGCCCGATACTGTCAAGTTCGAGGTAGAAACCTTGCTGAGCCAGATATATGGACTGACCAATACGCCCAGAATCTCTTTTGACTCACTGAATGGTACAGGAAACGCTGTCTCCGGTGTGACTTTCGACTATGTGTTCATGTCCACCCACCTTAATGTAGAAAATCTAAACGAAACTGTCGGCGAGTTCATGCAACGACGTGTAAATTTCCTTGTCTCTGCGTTGGGTTCCGTGAATTCCACCCTTGAAGAAGCCTCCGAGACTATTGACGTGGATGTGCAGATGCAGCCATACAAACTGGAGGACATCAAAGACAAGATAGACACAGCTATCAAGGCCAAGGACGGTGAAATCTGGTCTCAACAGCGGGCCATTACCTTTGTGGGGAACGTGGATGCAGTTCTGGATGAGATTGAAGCCATCAAGGAAGAGCAGGCTGAGAAGCAGAAGAACGACATTGAGAAACAGAAACAGCTTTCCTCTCTTAAAAGTGCTGGTAGCAAATCTGAAGAATAGAACAACCCAGTCAGAATATTTACGAGGATAATACAAAACAGAATGATATAAATCTAAAATATTGACGAATTAGATAGCGGTATCTTTATGGTATCGCTATTTTTTTGTATGATTATTTTGTTTTTAGTACCAAATTTAGTATCTTTGCATAAAACGAAAACAAAATGGGTTCAAAAGAGAAATTGATAGAACGGTTCAAGAAGATGCCAAAGGATTTTACCTTTGAAGAAACTCTTTCTTTACTTAGTTACTTCGGTTATACCAAGCATAACAAAGGGGCTACTTCCGGTTCCCGTATCCGTTTCAAGAACGAAGAAACTGGGCAGTACATAGATATACATCGTCCGCACCCGGGAAGCATAATGAAAGCGTGGATGATGAAAGCGATTTACCAACATTTGAAGAATAACGGTTTAATATAAAGAATTATGGATTATTTGGAATACAAAGGTTATAAAGGTTCTGTTGAATACAGCAAAGAGGATAATTGTCTTTGCGGTAAGGTGCAAGGAATGGGCAATAAAGCCTTGATTCTTTATGAAGGAACTACCATCGACGAACTCCGAAAGGATTTTGAAGAAGGGATTGATAGCTATCTCGAAGGTTGCAAAGCGGATGGAGTTGAACCCGTAAAACCGTTCAGTGGAAAGCTCAATTTGCGTATGCCTTCTGAACTTCATGCCCGTGTGGCTGCGTTTGCTGCCAGTACGGGCATGACCATCAATGATTTTATCAACAAAGCCATTTCCAACGAGCTGGAGCATGAGTGTGCGATGTGAAATGATTCAAGATTAATGTTCTTTCAGCGTGATTACCCAGTAGTCACGCTTTCTTTTTGTCTAAAAACAAACATTCTCCCAATTGTTTCGTATCGTTAGCCTTAAAATTTCCCCTTCCCTTTCTCTATAAGTAAATTTACCGTATGAAATTATTAATCAAACTCATACGGTATGACAATCTTTGAACAAATCTTGGCAGGACAATGAATGAGATATGGAAAGACGCAAAAGGGTATGAAGGTTTTTATCAAGTATCAAATCTTGGTAGAGTTAAAAGTGTTGGACATAAATCCGGCATTAGGATTATGAAGGGAAGGAAACTTCATAGTGGATATCTTCTTATGGATTTATGGAAAGATGGACATAAAAGCTATGTATTAGTGCATAGGCTTGTTGCTGAAACGTTTATTCCTAATCCATTTGGAAAAACAACTGTAAATCATATAGATGGGAATAAATTAAATAATTCAATTTATAATCTTGAGTGGAATACTCTGTCGGAAAATATAAGGCATGCATTTACTAATGGGCTGAATCATGCTGTTGGTAAAAAAAAGATTGTGCAGAAAAATAAAAATGGCGATGTTGTGAAAGTGTGGGACAGCATAAAAGAAGCTGCAAGAAACATGAATGTTTGTACATCATCACTAAGAGCGTGTTGCAGGAATAGCTCGTATACAATTAGAGGATATAAATGGGAACTAATTTAAAATCATAATTATGAAAGAGAAAATCTTAGTAGCACTGAAAACGAAGTATAAAACCTTTGGGTTTGGTGATAAAGCATTTGACGGGGTGGCTGACTACTTATCAAAAACCGTCACAGAGGAAAGTCAGATAGAAACCGCTATTAGCGGGGTCGAAGGTCTTTTGAAATCTTTTCAGGGCGACATTGATACAGTGAGAAACGCAAAGTCGGGTCTCCAAAAGGAATTGGACGAACTGAAAAAGAAAATAGAGAATGCCGACAAAGATAAGGACAAGGATAAAGACAAAGATGTTCCTGCATGGGCACAGGCTTTGATTGATTCCAACAAGACCCTTTCTGAAAAGCTAACTGCTTACGAGGCAAGGGAAGCGCAGGCGCAGCGTAATTCTCAGATTTCAGCAGTGGCGAAGAAGTATGGTATTCCCGAATTTATGCTGAAAGACCGCAACATTCCTGAAAACACGGACTTGGATACTTATTTCAAGGACATGAAGCAGGATATGTCTAACAACGGGTTTCAGTTCTCCAAAGCTCCTGAAACTGCCGAACAGAAGCAGGAGAAGGAAGCGAGCGAGTTCGCCAAAATGATTGAGGCGGACACAAAATCTATTGTCGAACAACAAAACAAGTAATTTATGTCAGCAGGATACAAGTATTACATTGAGCCTGAACCGTCCATCGAGGAACGCTATGACGTTTCTACCGGTGTAAGACGTAGAGGCCCTTACAAGCTGGATACGACCAACCTTGTTGCTGGTTCGTTTCTTCCATCCTTTACACCGATTGCCGCCGACTTGGTGAAGAAGACCGCTCAGGTGGCCATCCGTGTAGAAGTCTATGAAAAGTTTACCACCGGTTCCAATACCACTTTGAAAATCAAGAAAAACTCTTTGGCTTATGTGGGTATGCATCTAGGTAATGGTTCTCATGGAGCTACCATCAACAGTATTGACAAATCAAACAAAGATTTCGATAAGTTGACGCTGTCTGCCGACTTTGGCGAAACATTGGAAGCTGGTACTGTACTCTATGAAGCTACAGCGGTAAGCGGCACAACTCCGAAAGTCATTGCTAACTCAGCCTTGTACGGAAGAGTACAAGTAGAAGAAGGCATTGTATTAGTTGCTCTTTTGATGCGAGCATTCGAGATTGAGCCTACCAAATTGGTTATGCCTTTCTCTGACATTGACAAGGCCAACATGCCGCATTTCCAGTTCAACGCTCCTGACGTTACTCAAAGTGGAAAGGCTGTAGTTGCCAAAGCGTCTTCCAGTCAAGATGGCTTGATGAGTAAAGAAGACAAAGCTAAATTGGATGGTATCGCATCCCAAGCCAACAAATTCACTTTGTCTGCAGCAACATCTTCTGCTCTCGGAGGTGTAAAGCAGGGTGTTAAAGTAGATGATGCTACTGGGCAGGAAGATGCACATACAAAATTGAATGCCCTTCTGGCATCTTTGAGAACAGCAGGTGTAATTGCAAGCAAATAAAGAAAGGAGGTAAAACATGATGCTAACTATTCATACTCTGTTTAATGACCCCAATATCGTAAACGCCGTTATCCAGCGCGTCCTTCAGACTCGTAAGGATACAATCTACTGGCAGCAGTATCTTGATTTCCGTAGAACGACTACCCGTGTATTCAAGGACTACATCGGTCAGGTTACTGGAGTGATGGCCGGTTCCATTAACTCACGATACGGCGAGAAGCCTATCCGTGAACGCCGGAATATCGGTTCAGGATATGGTGAAATCGCTTATCTTGGTGATGCTTACCAAATTTCTATTGACCGCCTGTCAGAACTTCAGGACTTGATTGACAAGTTTAACGCAGCTAAACCTGCTGACCAGGTAGCAGCCATGCAGGAAATCGTGAATTTCATCTATGACGATTACCGCCAGGTACTTTTGGCAGCTCACAAGCGCATGGATATTATCGTAGGTTCACTTCTGATGACCGGAGAAGCAACAGTCAAGAACAAAGACGACAATGCCGGAGGCGTTGACCTTCTCGACATTGAATTGCCGTTCAAGTTCATCAAGCCTGATACTGGTGCGAAGACGAACTTCATCACCTATTTGCAGCAGCAGATTAATGCACTGAAAGCTGATTATGGAAACTTCCAGAAGATGATTATGTCCCGAGGAACTTTCGTGAAGAATATCATCGGGTCGGCTGAGTTTGGTGACAAGTTCAAAATGCAGCTTACAGGAAATGAAATGTACCTTTCAACCGGTTTGATTACATCTCAACTGGCTTCCCAAGTATTCACTGGCATCGGGCTTCCGGCCATTGAAATCAAGGAAGATTACGTAAAAGACCAGACCGGAAAGAACGTGCAGATTTACGCCGACGACCGTATCACCTTGCTTCCGCAGGATAAGGTCGGTTATATGCGTTTCCACACTCCGTACGAAGCAGTGGACGGCGTACCTGGACGTAACTACACCCAGGCAGACGGTGATATGCTTATTTCCGGTTACAAGGACAAGAACGGTCGTTATTTGGAATACACTGCAGAGTGGATTCCGCAGATTACGAACCCGAACCTGATTGTGAACTTTGATTTGTCAACCATGAACGAATGACAGTAAACGACTACATATCACAGAAGTTTCAGACCTTCGGCATCAACTTGTCGGAGGCTGACCTTTTGGAGATAAGTTTGTCTTCAGAAGTAAGCGGAGAGGATGAGATGGACCCGTCAAACATCGGACTTGTTTCGGTGGCTATGGCGAAGTTCATCCCCTCTCTATTACTCCGTGCCACTTCCATCAGCGAGAACAGTTTCTCTATGTCATGGGATACAAAAGGCTTGAAGGAATACTATTCTTTCTTGTGCAAGAAGTATGGTCTTGAAGACACGCTGTCAGATAAACCTAAAGTCAGATTCCTATGATATTTGCCCCACATACATTACAGGTTAAGGTCTTTACTCCGATGGAAACAGACGAGTTCGGCCGGCCCATTCCCGGAACCGGTGGAGAAAGCTGGCAGGACGTATGTAAGTGCCGGTGCGACGATAACTCAACCAAGGAGTTTACTTCGGAGAATGGCAAGGTATACCGACCGAACTATCACGTAGTCTGTGAGAAGAAAACCTCACTGAAGGCTGGTGATGAGGTCAGATGTATGGACGGTAAGAATATCCGTGGAATTGGCAAGGTTTACATGGTGAAGAATACAAACTATTTTGGTTACTCAGAGATATGGCTGTAAAATTTGATTTTTCGGACGTGGATAGCTTTTTCGAGCAAGGCTATGCCGAGGTGAAATCTGTTGAAGATAAAGTTGGCAAGGAAGCTGTCGATTACGCTGTGAAGAACGGAAGTTACCAGAACCGGACCGGAACGCTCCGTAAGTCAAACAAATACTCAGTTCAGGATGATGGACTGGAGTTAAGGAATGAAGCTGAATATGCTTCGTTCGTTGAATCCAAAGGTTACGAAGTCTTGACTGGTGCAGCCATATATGCTGAGAAACGATTAAAGGAGGAAATAAAATGATAGTTACCACCGACATAGCGAACATACTCTATCGTGATTGCCAGCCTTTCGGCATTGATGTTGTCCCTCATGGCAAGAAACTGACGGGTGCGATGAAGTCCGAAAGGATTGTCATTCACTCTAAGAAACAGCAGCCGGGAACGTACTGGAAGAAATCCTTCGTTGAGGTGAATCTTTGCGTTCCTGACTTAAAAGAAGGTGAAGCCAACACCATCCGGCTGAACGAACTGGAGAAACAGGCGCAAGAATTGTTTGACGGAGTGACCGGACGCTATGACGGTACAACCTATCATTATTCCATCGAGTCAATCGGAACTGAGGAGGACACATCCTTAAAGTGTCACTATGTGAATGTAAGAATTTTGTTTGAAGTTTTAAATGTGAAATAATATGGCAGAAGCAAAGAAAGTCACAGCCGCGAATATCAAGAAGCTTTGGTATGGCGAAACTAGCGAGATTACCGCAGATTTGACAGGGCAAGCCTTGCATACTCTCTTGCAGGGTGAAACCTTGAAAGAAATCAAGAATATCCATCAGGATACATGGACGATTGAAGAAGCGGAAGCAAGTCGTACAAACTACAAGAACCAGCTCACGAATCAGACCTACCGAAGTGATAAGGAAATGGGTGATGTTACTGTAAACTTCACTATTGGAGAATACGACTATCCTACTAAGAAAGACCTTATGGGTGGTGACATTATTAACACTGATAAGGGTTGGAAACGAGCAAGAGGCAAGGTAAACATTGAGAAGTTACTTGTTGCTTTGACTGACGATGACCAGTATTGTGTGATTCCACGTGCTGACATCGGTGCACGTGAAGCCACAACAGACAAGGCTGTCGGTATTCCTGTAAGTGCGGTGGAACTGGAACCACAAAATGCAGAAGTTGCACCGGAATACTGGTTTGACTCATCTGAAGTAACAGCAGGTGCTTAATGCCTATCCAATAGGTAGAGATTGAATTCCATAACAGGGGTGGGCTTTATGGCTTCACCCCTTAATTTTTATCTTTTATCAGAATGAATCAAGGAGCAAAAATAGTAACTGAATCCATTATCGGAAGTGATTTCAGAACGGTGTTTGTCGCTGGGAAAGCCTACACGCTCTACCCTCCTACTATCCACAAACTGGCCGGGGCAATCTCCCATCTGTCAGGCGTACAAGAAGCAGACAAATTGAAAGAAGTTCTGCTCTCCCTGGGAGAAAGTGAGGCCTACAGCAAGGCTCTTTCCTGGCTGATAGCTGGTGACGAAAACTTGAGCGAAGAACTGGCAAAAGGAACATACGAAGAAAACGTAAATGCTTTAGATGAAGCACTCTCTATGATTGACTCAAAGGTTTTTCTCAAAGCTGTCAGCTTGGCGAGGAACGTAAGTCTGCTGGCAGCGAAACCGAGGTCGTAGGAAATGATACTCTCTTGGGACAGATTGCATCGTTCATGGAAAATCTGCATCTGTCATACCGGGAAGTAGTCTACGAGATACCGTATAGAAACTTAGTATTAATGCAGCGTGACAAGCTCCATACAGTTACCGGAATCAAGGTTACAAAGGTGAAGGGTAAGGATATGGCTTCGCGCAGAAGAAGAAATAAATAACAAATATGCCAAAGTTAGTGTTTAAAGTGTCGAGTGACTACCAAGAGGTGATTCGACTGAGACAGGAATGTGAGAAGCTGGAAGCCCAGCTCAAGAAGATGGACGTAAACAAATCCCCAGCTGCAGCAAAAGCTTTAGAAACGCAACTGTCATCCACTCGTCAGCAGATGATGGGACTGGTAACTGAGGCGGCTAAGACAGGGGCTGTAATGGAGAAAGACTTTAAGTCCAATATTTACAATGCCTCACAATCTGTAAATGATTTTACTCAAAAAATTATTGACCAGAAAAGAGTTGTCAAAGACGTAGAACATGATGTTAAGCGGTTGGGCAATGCTTATAAAACAGCTTTAAAAAGAAATCCGACGGGAGCTGCAGGCTTATTATCAGAATACCAATCTGCAAAGAAGACTCTCGATGAAGAAAGAGCTACTTTATTTGGTTTGACTCAGCAGCAGGCTGAAGCTCGTCTTTCAGTAAAGAGACTGAAGGATGAATATGCAGCCTTTAAGGAAGAAGCCGGCGAAACGGTCGAAGCAAATGAAAAAATGTCCGTTTCCTTAACCAAAGTACTTGGTGTAATAGGTGGAGTAACTGCTTTGAAAAACTTTGTCACAGAACTTGTCAATGTACGAGGACAATTCCAGCAGCTTGAAATTTCTTTTTCAACCATGCTGAAAAGTAAGGAAAAAGCAGATAAACTGATGTCGGAACTGGTGGATATTGCCGCAAAGACACCTTTCGACCTTCAAGGGGTGGCATCATCTGCCAAGCAAATGATTGCTTACGGCTCGTCAGCTGAGAATGTGGGTAATGAGCTTGTAATGTTGGGAAATGTAGCCGCCGGTGTTGGCTCCCAACTTAGTGAAATAGCTTATCTCTATGGCACATTAAGGACACAAGGGAGGGCCTATGCTGTCGATATTCGTCAGTTTGCAGGACGTGGTATTCCCATCTACGAGGAACTGGCAAAAGTGCTTGGTGTGACAAAAGATGAAGTTTCCGGTTTAGTAAAGGAAGGCAAGGTAGGATTTAAAGAAGTAGAACAGGCCTTTAAAAATATGACTAGTGAATCAGGAATCTATTATAACCTGATGCAAGAACAGTCTAAGTCTCTTACAGGGCAGTTGAGTAACCTTGGAGATGCTTGGGATACAATGTTGAATGAGATTGGGAAAGATACTCAGGGAATTGCTTCTGCAGGTATTTCAGGCTTGAAAGGTCTTATTGAGAACTATGAAACTGTTGGTAAGATTTTGATAGGACTGATTGCTACATACGGGACATACAAAACCGCTCTTATTGTAGTGCGAATAGCTCAGGATACATTAACGGCCAGAATGGAACTTGCAATTTTGGTTACCAAAGCTCAAATGATAGCACAAAAGGCTTTGAATACGGTTATGAAAGCCAACCCGTATGTCCTGGTAGCTACGGTTCTTGCCGGTCTTGTTGCTACAATGTGGGCCTTCCATGACAGCACAACCGCATCGGAAAAGGCACAACAAAAATTCAATGAAGAACAAAAGAATTTTGCGAATCAGGAAGAGGAACGCAAGAAAAAAATAGAAGAGCTGATACGCGTTATCCAAGATGAGACAGAAACCGAGTTTTCAAAGATAAAGGCCTATGAGGAACTGCAAAGGTATTCTCCTGCACTTTCTTCTGCTTATACCCGTGAACAACTGGCTGTACTCAATCTTGCAGAAGCAAATAAAGAACTGAATAAGGAACGAGACAAGAACAGTTATGAAAACATACTAAAGAATATTCAACAATGGGAGGAGAAAATAAAATCATTAAATGCTTCTTTAAAAAATGCGGGGCAAGGTGCCCCATTAATCGCTTCACAAATAGAATCAGCAAAAGCAAATCTTAACAAGTGGAAATCAGCCTTGAGCGAATATAATCGACTGAAAAAGGAAACAGAGGAAAACTCGAAACCTGTTGAAGTCAAGCTGATGGAAGCAAGAAGTAATCGTGAGCAGATTATACGCGAATACAATATAGCAAGACAAATATTGCAGGAAGAGCAAGAAAAAATTAAGAATTTTCCTTTTGCAACAATTCCTATTGACGTTCAAATACGGTTCAATAATGCGCAAGCAGCGTTAAAAGGGATTGACGGCACCATATCTGGCCTGGAATCGCAAAGAGAAGCATCGGAAAAGACGTATCAGCAAGCATATAAAGAAGCAAAAGCTGTTTACGAAGCAAAATTAAAGGCCGTAGAGGATGCTAAAAAAGGCACTGAATCTGCTTATAAGAAAGCTGTAGAAGAGTTGGAAGCAGCAGAAAAATCATATAAATCGCTCGGTGGTGTAACAGGAGACACTCTGGCCAAACAAGAGAATAATGCGAAGAAAGATGCCGAGCGACAAAAGAAAGAGCAGCAACAGGTTGCAGAAGAACTCCTTCAGCTTCGCAGAACAAATCAGCAGGAAGAAATCAACCTGATGGAAGAAGGTTCTGAAAAGAAGCGCAGACAGATTGCACTGGATTACCAGCGAGAAATCGACGAAATTAGAAAACAGCGAAAAAAATGGGAAGATGCACAAGGAGGAAAGCTTACGACTGAACAGCGGGAAGTATTAGGAAGTCGTGCGTCTAATGCCATGCAGTCACGTGAAAAAGGGCTGGCCGAAATTACGAAAGCCGAAAATCAGGCTGCAATCGAGGCTAATGAACGCTACCTGAAAAGCTATGGTACATTTATGCAGAAACGTGATGCAATCATAGCTGAGTACACCCGTAAAATCTCGGAGGCTGCTACTCAGGGAGACAAGGACATACTCCAGAAAGAAATGGATAAGGCACTCTCCTCTCTTGATCTTGAGAAGCTGAAACAGGGAATCAATTGGGAACTTATCTTCGGTGACTTGGATAAGGTCTCCAAAGAGTCCCTGAACAAGGTAAAACAGCAGCTTAGGGATTTCAAGAACTCAGAAGAATACAAGAATATGGCTGTTGACCAGAAGAAGGTCATTGACGAGGCGTTAAGCAACATCCAGTCAACTCTTATCGACAAAGGAGGATTGTTGGCCGACCTACCCGAACAGTTAAGCGAATTGGCCAAGGCACAGGAAGAATTGTCACAAGCTCAGGAGGAATACAACGAAGCCATGAGAAGCGGAACAGATGAACAGAAAGAAGCGGCCACGAAGAAACTGAATGATGCCCAGAAAAGACAGCAGAACGCTCAGGTCAATGTACAAAAGTCGACAGATAAAACGACAAGCAACCTTGTCACATTGTCGAACGTCATTACCCAGCTTGGTTCAAATTCTGAAATTTCACTCTCTCAGGTCGGTGATTTGGCCGGAAATATAGTAGACATATTTGCAGAAGAGAGCGAGAAACTTGGAGGTATAATTGGAGCTGCATTTTCTCTTTTAGATGCCATCGGGACACAGGGGTTGGATGGTTTCGTAGGTAACATATTCAGTAGTGTCTTTAAGTCTGTAGGTGGAATATGGGATACCCTGACTTTCGGAGGATTCAGCAAACTCTTCGGTATTGGAGGAAATGAAAAAGAGGTGCAGGATACAATCAACAGACTCACGGACAGAAACGAAAAGCTGCAGTCTGCCATCGAATCCCTTACGGAAGAAATGAAGTCCAGCAAGGGAAGCGAGAAATCTGTAGCAGAGTACAATAAGGCCATCAAGTATCAGGAGGAATACAACAAGAATGTCCTTGCAAAAGCGCAGGCCAATGCCAGCTATCACAGCAGCCATCATAGCTGGGCCTATTACATGGGCTGGTCGGAAAGTGACATACAATGGATTCGGGAAAATGTCATGGCAGAATTCACAGGTACAGATTCCTTGTGGCAGATGTCGCCGGAGCAGATGGACTTATTACGTCAGAATGTAGACTTGTGGCAGAAAATGGCCGATTCAGGGAAAGGAGGCTATGGAAATGCTGTCGTTGATGCACTAGGTGAATATGCAGATCTGGCCGGAAACCTCGAAGAACTGAAAGAGGGACTTTTCGAACAGCTTACCGGAATAAGTTTTGATTCCATGTATGACAGTTTCATAGATACTCTCATGGATATGGATGCCTCGGCGGAAGATTTTGCGGATAACCTATCCGAATACTTTATGCGTGCCATGCTTTCAGATAAAATCGGTAACATGTACAGCAAGAAGCTGGAAGACTGGTGGAACAGATTCGGTGAAAGTATGAAGGACGGAAACCTGAGTGAGAGTGAACGTAATTCACTCCAAAACGAATATATGGGGTACGTGAATGAAGCATTGAAACTACGGGATGAACTTGCCGCAGCTACCGGATACGACAAGGCTGGCAGCAGTTCCCAGCAGTCGGCCTCCAGCCGCGGATTCGGTACAGAAATGACGCACGAGGATGCCGGAGAACTGAGCGGGCGGTTTACAGCCGTGTATGAGTCCAATCTTAGGATAGAGACGGCAGAACAGCAGCAAACGGTAGCTATTACCGAACTGCGAGGTTCCATCGGCTCCCTGACATCACAAGTAACCGGTCTGTACAACATTGCCGACGAGACACGTACCATCCTGGCCAATTCCTATTTGGAGTTACAGCAAATCAGAGAGAATACTGAAGACTCAGCCAAATACTTGAAAGATATTAAGGCTGACATCGCCGAGGTGAAACGTAATACAGCAAGACTATGACAGGAGATTTATTTATTAACGGGAAGGATGCCTGGAGCACATGGGGTGTCCGCATGGGTGACGGTTTTCTCGATGCTATCGACGGATTCAATCAGATGAAAGACTACATTGAAGATGAGAGCCGTCTGGAGCACGGGAAGCGAATAATAACCGAAAATGCAAAAGTAGCATCGCGTGAAATCACTCTCCAGTTCACAATAGAAGGAGGCTCAGAAGGTGACTATCGGACAAAGAAGAAAGCCTTTCAGTCAGAACTGGAGAAGGGAGCCGTAAACATCAAAATCCCCGCTCTTGGGAGCGAAGTCTACAAGCTGGTTTACCTGGGGAAAAGCATCTCTTACGGGTTGAGTATTGACAGGCGTTTCGGTAAAGTTTCAAGTAAGTTTTGCGAACCGAATCCCATGGATAGAAGTGAATAACGAACATTTCCTTTATTGTTTCAAATGGAAGTCCGGATTTTTAGGGCTTCCATTTTCTATTTATGAACTTTGGGGATATGATTGAAATTAAGGACATATCCGGAAAGACGAGGTTCTCCACCCCTATCAACAAAGGGGCGAAGGGAAAGTTTACACTGATGAAAGAGGACTACATCGTTCTCCCATTCTCCGTGCCTGAACCGATATATTTTAAACTTGGAGACTATGTAGACCTTTCTGGGGTTCTGGATGATTCACTGGGAGGCTTACTTTCAAAAGTATATGAGGTAACAGACCTGCAGAAACCTTCTTTCAATGCTTCTACTGGTGGATATGATTATGAGCTGAAACTGGATGCTTACTACTGGAAGTGGAAAAACAAAATTTTCAAATACACTCCTGAACATGCTGGATATGAAGCGTCATGGTCTCTCACCGCAGCCCTTGATGTACAGCTTGGTGTGTTCTTACGTAACCTGAAAGCTTTGGGATATACCTATAAGGGAAAAGAATTCGTATTTGAAATAGATTCAACAGTAGAGAATAAGGCAGTTGCAATGACGTATGACAATATGAACCTGCTGGATGCCTTATTCTCAATGGCGGGTGAGGATAAGTGGAACTGTGATTGCTGGATAACGGACAACGTAATTCATTTTGGGCGAAACGAATTCGGTGATGCCGTCAAAATCGAGTTAGGGGTTGAAGCGTCTGCCATGACTCGCAGTGAGAGCAAAGGCACTTATGCCACCCGCATTTATGCATTCGGATCTACAAGAAACATACCTGAGAACTACCGTCCCATTGAAGAGCAGACGGTAGTAAACGGAGTTGTGCAAAGACGACTTATGCTTCCCGCTGGTACGCCATATATAGATGTGTATCCTGACATGAGCCAGGAAGAAGCAATTGAAGACATCGTGGTATTTGACGAGGTATATCCCCGACTTGAAAGTACGATGTCAAGTGTATCTACGAGGACGGAAACCGTTACAAATGAAGACGGAGGTCAGGAAACCGTGACTTACTATCGCTATCGTGATACTGGCCTGAATTTCTCCAAGGACTACATACTTCCGGGACAAGAGCTGACAATTATCTTTCAGTCCGGCAAAATGAATGGTTTGGAGTTCGGTGTTATTTTTGACCCGGACAACAACGGAAGCCAGCTTTGGGAAATTGTCCGCAGCGAAGACTACGGACGTCCATTGCCGGATGATACCATATATCCTGAAAATGATGACAAGTATATCCTTTCCGGTTTTGATCCAAAGTTTGTTTCTGTACAAATGATTCCGGACGCGGAGCAGGAACTGAAAGAGAAGGCACAGAAGATAGCAGACCAGCGAAAAAAGGACGATGGTACATACTACACTACCCTCCGGTCAGAATGGGTTAATGAAGACAAGCTGAAACGCTTTTTCGAGTTCGGGCAAAAGATAAACCTGGTCAATAAAGCCTTTTTTGAGAATGGTCGTGAAAGCCGTGTTCTCGGATGGGAGTTTAACCTTGACATTCCATGGGATTCTCCGGTATATACTATTGGGGAAAGTATGCCCTACTCTCGCCTTAATGATGTGGAAGAGAAACTGGAGTCGATTACGTATAAAGGGCATACTTATGTTGGAGGCGGAGGAAGTAGCATATATGTGATTAAGACCAATGATTCTACTGCCCCATCGGACAGTAACGTATTTTCGGCAAAACGGTCACTTGCAACATTATTGAGAAAGGACAAGGAAGACCAGACAAACTATCTCATTAAGCTTCTTGGCGGTATCATATCTCCTTTCCTGACATCACCTGACTTCGTTACAGGAATGATGGGTGCGGGCATGTCATTCTATAGCGATGAAAATGGTGATTCTGTCGGCTGGATTGATAAATTTTATGTAAGAAAGAAAGCCATCTTCCAGTTACTTTCAATAATGGAGACCGAGCTGGCCGGAGCTTCCTTCATGTTCAACGCTTCCGGAGCCAGAGCAACGATTACTAAGGTCGAGTTTATAGAAAAAAAGGGAATTCGTTTCAAAGATGGTAAAGGAGTCAAGTTCTCAGACGGGAAAAGAGGTTACTCATCTCCTGGAACTTATGGTTCTGTTTATCGCTGTTACTTCCTTGCCGATGATGGTGAGAAAGCCATAGAAAATCGTTTTAAGCCAGGGAATTTAGTACGCTCACAGTCCTTTAATATTAAGGAAGGCGCGTATGACGGCGTATCCAACCATTACTGGTGGAGACTGGTGGAAAATGTCGGTGACAACTATATTGACGTTTCCGTTTCCCACTGTGACGAAGGAAGCGATATTCCCAAGGAGGGTGACGTGGTTGTACAATTGGGAGACATATCGGACCCGGATTTCCAGTCCGCCATCGTGCTTTCCGCCTACGGAGACGGCGCACCCTCTCTTACCTTCTACCAGGGGATAAACTCTTATTCCCTTTCAGGCAGGGATATAGTCACGATTGGATACGACCGTGTGAAAAAAGAGGGATACTTCAATGTGTACGGACGGGCCTATCTCGGTAACAGGGAACAAACGAATTACCTCAGTCTGTCCGATGGAAAGCTGGTCGGAAGATTCAGCGAACTCATGCTATCGTCTGGTAAATCAGTTGTAGAGGTAGCAAAGGATGAAATAAGCCTTGAACTGGAAGATACAGGAATCAACGTCAAAGATAGGACTGTAACGGTACATGCAGATAATTTCTTTGTAACCAATACGTCTGGTAATCCAATCGCTGTTTTTACTACTGATAAAAATGGACGTCCGATTGTCAAGGCCGAATACATTGACGTGGACAATCTGAAGGTGAAGCATCTTGATGGTGCGGAGGGTTCTTTGGAAAGAGGCTCTATCGGAGGATTTGAACTGGCAAATGGCCGAATCGGTAGTGAAGCAACGGCATCCGGAGGTGGAGGTAGTTTGTCAATTTATAGTGACATGATTCGTGTAGGCGGCACAAGCTCTTATGTATTAATAGGGAAGAATGTTGTTCCGGCGACAGCTTCTGGTTTTACAGCTGCGGGAAGAATCATAAACAATCAGACGAATACGTATGGCGGATACGGTTTTGACGTGGCCAATTATGGGCTGTTTATTGAAGTATCTGGTGGAACGAAAAACTATGGGCTGAAAAGCAATGCTCCACTGATGGCAACTGCGTTTATTGGAACCAAGATCGGACGACTGAACATTACAGGCAGCACCTACAAGATTGATTTCTCACAGAATAATATCTTCTTTATATATGCCAGCAGCGCATATAATGTGACCCTTCCGACAGAGTCGCAGGTCGCAAGTATGTTTGGTATGAGCAGCCTTCCGTCTGATTTCGGACTTATGCTGGTATTCAGATGCCTTGCAGGTTCGCAGAATGTCACGCTGACAGGAATATACGACCAGAACGGAAGTGTACAAAATTATACTTTGGCTGTCGGCGATTCAATAATACTACTGGTGGCCAAGGTTCCGTATTTCGGATATTTTTTAATCAATTATACAAGCTGATGGACAAGGAAATTATAATCTCTATACAATGTTGGTAACATCATTAATAACTATAAATTAAAAACAATTATGGCAGCAGAAGAAGATTTTGTATTAAGCTTTACAGGTGAAGAAACTGACAATCTATTGAAGCATACAGAAAGTATGAAGAATCAGACAACGGCAGATGACGGTGAAACGGTACAAGTGTACGATACAAACGGCGTTCCGCATAAGGTGTCGAAAACGGAGCTTCTGAAGAAGTCTACACTGGCTCTTCCCAAGCTGGAAGACATATCCGCTTTTGTGGCCGTGAATGCAAAAGGTGACGCTGTAGGAGTTATGACAAAAGAGCAGGTTGCGTCAGTTCTGGCGGAACTTATGAATGGAAATAACTTGTTTCCATTCATGGTAAAAGATTTTTTGTATATAACAAACAGAATAGTATTGATGAACTTAACGATGTTGTGGAGTCCGGCATGTATATGATTATTCCAGGTTCGGATACCTACGGAACTCTGTTAGTTTTTCAAGCAGGAGTTGGAGCTGCTGGAGCAACTGTCCAGCGTTACTTTCATCCTCCAGGATTAAATATTACAAGAATTAAAAACTCAAATAGCGAAAATTCTTGGGCTCAATTATAACTCAATCCACCCTCTCCATGTACCGTCCACCTTTGCTCTCCAATATCGTTTAATTGGATACATCGAGAATGCTTCCTGATACATATAGGCCGGAGAAGCAGGGTAAGTTTTAACTATGAATGTAGCATTGTTCTCTAAAATATTTCCATTGTATATATCAGTAGACAGAATATCTATATCATCTATGTTGGATACTCCAGAATTATCACCCTGACTGAATTTAGCAGCGGGATGAAGCCCCGATTTTTCTAATGTTGCAATCCCAATAAGTTCCGCCAGTGCTAAATCTGCCTGGCGGGACTTATTGGAACGGTAACAGCGCTAAAAGACGGTTTAATGAGCAAATCCGGGTTTATTGAAAGAGGTGGTATATCAGATGCCAATACTGTTTTTTCCGGATTCCTTCGAACTGCAGGAATGCCCAATACTCCATACCCTTCTGAGCATGGTCTCTTAGTATCTATATCAACAAGCGCTGTTTGTTTACAGTATTTTTTACGTGGCTGGCCAGTCGAATTATATTGGAGAAGTTATTGGGATTACTGGAATGAGTGGAAAAAATTATAGCTGTTTCCACTCATTCCAAATACCATTTTCATTTCTTATTCTTGTGTGTATTGTATTATTTTCCAAATTATGAGATAATTGTGAAACCCATCCATTTGATGAACTGAATACAAATAGAAGCCCATAGATTATACTTGGAGGATAGTTTACAGCGGATGGATAAGTGGTCTTATTGATATTATAAACGCCCTGATTTATGCAGGAGTCGAAAGATTCTGAAACTGGGCTTCTCCTTATAAATCCACCCATCAGTTCCGCCAGGCAGATTTAGCACTGGCGGAACTTAT
>ENA-OOWO01000137-OOWO01000137.1-human-gut-metagenome-genome-assembly--contig:-NODE-137-length-45157-cov-11.241719_pt1 | contig 45157 bp, 57 predicted proteins | sample MGYA00241579_ERZ501327 | MGnify/ENA primary metagenome ERZ501327 (study PRJEB25962, sample SAMEA2042836) | human gut metagenome | biome: human gut; feature: human-associated habitat; material: faeces...
TCCGTTTTTCTCTCCAGTTGCCGTACCAATCAGTCCTCCCACGGGCCCCTCGTGGGAGGATTATTAAAATTATATTTTGGTAATAGGAATTCTATACCAAGGTGCTGTTATATCTGATGGTTTATTATTATAATACTGCCTGCGTAAATATATATAAGCTCCATTGGAATCATTATCTGGAACATATATCTGCAAAATGTTAGTGTATTGCGTTGATGGCTCGCCTAATATAACTAATATGCCATATTTATACGCTTCAGACGGTATGTTTAAAGATGAATCACCAGCAACATTAACCCACCCAGGATTTATTTCTGTATTAGCGTCTAAAGTAATTCCACCTTTTCGGCGTATTGGATATAGTCCCAAACTTGAAAGTAGTCCTCCCACAGGGGCCCGTGGGAGAACTTATAGGTGAAGCAAACTACGCTAAAACAGGGATGATGCATAAGAATTATTGTATGAGAAAACTTGTCGATAACGGTGGAAATGGTAAATATTACATGTTCAAAATTCCTGGGTTCCGCGCTTATGCTTCATACGAAATTCTTGCTACAACAGATGACGGTAGAATGCTTTGGTGCGTATTTACATTTTCTCCCTATGTTGGAAATCCAATAAAGCCTGCTTTAATTAAGAACAGAGATTTTGGCGGTACTCTGAAATTTTACAGGAAAGAGGGAGACGTTTATTCCAATTATTTTCAATTATATACGAATGCTAATGCTACATCGCTATTTATACGTTGCTTGACTGCCAACTTTGATGTTAGTTCAGTAGAATCATCTAATGAATCAGCCGATTCATTAATTGAAATACCTATGTCTTGATTGTATTGGTCACGAAGTTAGTTTCGTGACCATCTTATTAAGAGACTGATATTTCAGAAGCACCTCCTGGCAATTCAGAGCCAACGGATTTAACATCATCATCTGTGATTGATAATTTTTTTGATTTAGTAACCCATATTTTTTCGACACATGAGTTCACGTATCCAAAATAGAAATAAATATCTGTTGTGGTGCCATTATTTTTTATAGCTATTTTATAACTCCCATTTCCTCCCTTAGCTACAACAAATGGGGTTGGACTTATGCCATGCGATATACCAATAAATGCAATTAAACGTGTCCCTGCATTATAATTAGTTGCCATCACTTCCATAAGGCTACAGCTACGATTATAAACGTCTCCATTGCCTATAGTAGCTATTTTCATCCATCCACCGGCTGTGTTGTTTTCAGTCATATCTGGAAAAATTATTGGGACTTTATTTGTTGAGTCTAAAAGTCCTCCCACGGGCCCCTGTGGGAGGACTGATTGGGACAGCAACAAACGATAAAGATGGACTAATGAGCAGATATTATGCAATTAGAAGACTAGTTGCAGAGGCAGGAAGTGGCAGATATTTTATGTTTAAATTATCTGGTTACAGGGCCTATGGAACATTTGAATTTATAGCTAACACTGATGATGGAAGAATGTTATTGTGTACTGTCACTTTTTCTGGGTTTGCTGCAAGCCCAATTAAGCCTGCATTAATCAAGAATAAAGAGTTCTATGGTCATTTAAAATTTTATAGAAAAGAAGGTGAGAACAGTACATTCTATTTCCAGCTGTTCACTGGTTCAAATGCGACATCATTATTCATTAGGTGTTTGACCGCGAATAATGATGTGTCCGATGTAGAATCATCTGATGAGCCAGCAGAATCATTGATCGAAATTCCTATGTCATGAATGGTCACGAAGTAAGTTTCGCGACCAGTAAGTATAATTAGCCTATTGATAGTTTTTCTTCTTCAAGTAAGTTTAAATCGCTTGTAATTGCAGAACTAACACTAATCTGACTATTATCATCCGATATTACATTAATAGAAAAACGGGTAGAATATGTATATACATTTGGAATATAAATATCTTGTCCTCTCTTATATATTCGTATGTTATTAAACGAGTGACCTTCCATTATTTTCCATACTGTAATATTAGGGTTTCCTGAATCAAAGGATGCATGTAACAGAATAATATTAGGTTTGTCTGTACTCCACGATGGCCCATTGGCTATGATAATTTCAATGTCAGCGCCTCTATTTATATTTTTAATTGCAATAGTAATTGTAGGACCAGTTAATTCGTTACAACCTAATGATAAAACTTTATTTTTAGGCAAAAGTCCGTCTTTATTGGCTGTTGCTGTTCCAATCAGTCCTCCCACAACTTGTGCAACCTGCTCTTTTGAAATCATTCCAATTGCCTTTCCTTCGTTATCTATACAGACAAATCCAGAGATGTTACTAAGAGACGGGATAGTCAAATCCTTAACAGATTTTGCATGTTTTAAAACTTCGTCCGTAGTCTGACCATCAAACTCCGAGGTATATTTTACTTCTTCTTCCATGGCAATTTATTTTACGAGTTTATAATATTTTGTTGTGTCTTTAGATGCTGTGTCAGCAGCCACCGCCAATAGTACAGGTGTGCTATCTGTAACTGATTCAGGTTTCAAGTCTGCTGACACTTTATGCGGCTGTAGACTCTCATACATATCGACACCTGATGTGAAGCGATAACCAACGTTAATCTCCCTGCCTATGATGTCATCAAATGTTGGGAAAAACTGTTTGTTTGCCAACGCATCAGCAGCACTCATAGGTATCTCATTTATCTTCTCTTTAATTCCAGAGAGTAACGTACTTACATTGGACAAATATTCGGTGGTGATATTCTGATTGCCAAAAAGAGCAGCCTGAGCTTCCATACTGGCCTTCTCCGCTTCTGTAATCTGTTTCCACTTAGCCGCATCTTCCGGACCTTGTACAATTACCATCTGTCGAAATGTTCTCTTATCAAGAGAGACATCAGCTACCTCTGTGAGATAGCATTTTTCATCTGCTGTGATTTTCATAATTTATCTGCTTTATTAATCATATTTTCTATTGCGTCAATAAAACGTGGATTACCGAACCTGGAAAATTCCCTAATCAGTTCCACCTCTTTTTCACTGTATTCCTCCTCACCATCAGAATTGTATATCTTACGGCACAATTCTAAGGATGCAACTCCTCTACCGGAAGAGTATATCGCATCTGCAAACATTTCTCTTACATCTTCCACTGTTTCCGTAGCACGGGAAATTCCATTAAAAACATGTAATTCTTTAAAGTTCAGTTTCATAATTATCCTATTTTATACAATATACCATTTTTAAAATAAAGTGTCTTAGAATATCCATTAGGCGGTACATATTCTGCAGTACCGGTATAACCTTTATAAATAGTACCTCCGTCATTAAACTGCATCTTGCTTGGAGTTATTACAACAAGACGGTCTTTCGTCTTATGATACATCTGGAAAAAACTCCCCAATGTAATGTTATACTCGCCCCGTTCGTCTTGAACGATTCCTCCGTCATTATAAAATACCATATCAATCGAACCGGGACCTATAGTCGTAACACGTCCCCTTTTGTCGTTCATATTGATACGCGAAGACCTTGAGTCACCGCTACTGAAATATTCCATGCTCAAATAATGTATATTATCATCACCACAGAAAACAATTGAATTGCTATATGATGATAATTCTATGCGCTCTCCGGAATCACCTGTTTTGAAAGACATAGACCCTGCACTGTCCCAAGAGATATGTCCGTTTGCCAGCTTCCCACTACCATCGTCATTTAAAGCTATCTTCCCACCTGCAATGTTAATAGAACCGTCTGCACTGTCCAGATGTTTTACCTTCAGTGAGTTCACATCTATACATTCCGTTTTCAGGAAAGGCTTCCCGTCCTTTTCTGTGAACACAGCAAGCGGACTGCCTGACGTACTCTTCAACAAGAACTTATCCGCCGTCACCGTAATCTTCCCGGATGTGATGTCGATACCTGTTGAAAGTAATTTTGAAGTATCAGCCTTGCCATTCAAACTTTGATTTATCCCAGATATGGTACTGTTAAATTCTGAAGAATTAACTTTCAGTGATATAGCACCATTGACAGCTTTTATTTCAGTGGTAAGTCTTTCTCCCAGCTCATTAAACTGGTCAGACACAGATTCCCCTGTGCTGAATATGAAACTGTCAGCCTTTATTTTCAGCTTACCACCCGATAAATCAAAATATCTTGTATTGTCTCTTTCACCAATGTATGTTCTTCCATATACGTTGACATAACATTCCTTCTTTAATCTGTCATATCCTATTGTAAACACATCCTTACCAGATAATGAATAAGAGTTTATCCCTTGATAGAATGTCAGGTATGGCGCACCGTCCCCGTAGGCCGACAGCACTATCGCGCTCTGATAGTCCGGGTCAGATATGTCTCCAAGCTGTACGATTACGTCACCAACTGCCGGTATATCGCTGTCTGTGTCACAATGTGTATCGGATAACTCTATCCAGTCTTTGCCAACAGCTGTGACTAACCGCCACCAGTAATGGTTACTAACATTCTCATAGACTCCAGATTTGATATTGAATGTTTGACTGCGTACCAGGTTACCTACACGGAAACGGTTTTCGATAGCTGTATCTCCATCATCCGTCAGGAAGTAACAGCGGTACACGGCACCATGAGAGCTTGGCTGTACGTAGGCCCTGCTTCCGTCTGAGTAGTATTTCGCGCTTCCATCTGAGTAGAAGAACGGAACCGCATCAATACGCTCAACCTTGGTTATCGTAGCACGCGCACCTGAAGCGTTGAACATGAAGGATGCTCCGGCCAGCTCGGTCTCCATTATTGATAAAACCTGGAAGATGGCTTTCTTACGCACATACAGCTTGTCAATCCATCCGACGGATTCACCGCCTTCCTCCGAAGAGAATGACATGCCGGCACCCATCATTCCTGTAACGAAGTCAGGCGATGTCAGGAAAGGAGATATAATACCACCAAGAATTTTAAGGAGAAAATTTGTCTGGTCTTCCTGGTCCTTACGCAAGAATATCTTCTTAAGTTTTTCGTTGTTGTCTACTATTTCCTGTAATGTTCGAAGTGCCGAGAATACATTACTATCAGTCGGAATAGTATCATCATTCTTAGTTATTATCTCAAGAAATATTCCAAATCCTCTGATAAAAGTACGAAGATCTTCAAGTGAAACTTTCCTACCTTTATTCAGCTCAATCATATCATCTAATGACAGTGCATTAGTCTGAGTAAGTTCATCTATATTTACACTGTCTTTTTTAATCTGATCGATTACAGTTTCTGTTATAACTTTAATTTCCTCGTCCGTCATACTGTCAACAACCTATTAGAAACTTTACGAAAAGTAGAATCATCCACCCTTCTTATCTTCATAATGTTATCACTCTCAGAATTATCTACAACATCAACGAATGTAAGTGCCTGTTTGAACACATAACTTCTTCGGCTATCAATTACCTTATTAACCTCTGGAACGCTTGATTCCATCCTTATGTAGCGTTCACCGTCAAAATACACATACGTACATGAAAGTATCCTGTTCAGCAGGTCTGCATACCATATCGGGCATCCAAGGGAATTCCCAAGCGTAAATGACTTGTATGTGAACTCCCTTGAATATATCTCTGATACATTATAATCCGAATCCGTATATTGCTCATTGCTAACGCCAAATGACCAATCATCATCCATGAATCCACCAGGAGCACGCCAGTCGAAGAAAAACTGGTTGTCAGAAATCCAGAACACACCATCCTGCCGGCTCTTGTTGTCCTTCATCGAATATTGTATCAATGTTGTATTTTTCAATACGGATTCATCCGATGTTATCCTGAATACGTCTGATTCTATCCCATTAATATCAACAACATAGTACCCTTCAGGCAGCGAGGTAATAACATAATAGTACACTGTGTCATGGCTGTTAAGACTCCATACACTCCAGTTTATATCTGTTTCAGTTCCTGTATTTACATTGATAATCTTTCCTGTTATCTTTCTCGACTCATACTGTGCTATAACTTGAACCATTATCTGGTCAGATGGAGAAAATATCTGCACATACCGGCTTGGATACGAACTTGTATCCGAACTCATATTGAAGAACAATGGGGTAAACGGGCTAATCCTATACATGTTACTTTAATTCTATTAATTCATACTTTACCTCTTCAATATTGGCAAGAGTATATTCCATACTCTTGACAGCACCTATAATATTCTTACCATCAAATTCAAGTTCAATGCATGAAACATTCCAATCAGCTTCTATCAGGACATTACCCATAGAAAAAGATATGTCGCCACGACCAAACATGGGCACACCAAGTTGAATATCTTCGCTTACTTTCTTTCCTCCAATCACAATATCCGAGTTCCCTTCCGATGATGCAAATGTCAGCTTCCCGGCAAATGAGGATAAATAACTCATATTAGCCTCAATCATATAAAGCGGTGCCAGAAGAGCATTGAACACTGAGTATGTATATGTACCCTGAACATCTACACTTCTGTCAAGATCATATCCTGATTTATTTTCAACTGCACACACAATGAATATCTGCTGGTCACTATCCGTTGTGGTTGAATCCTGATTTCTTTTCTCTGCCAATTCAACGAAACCATAGCAATCTGCCCTATATGGGGATATAAGACTCAGTTTTGAATCCTTAATAGTACATCCGGTAGTATATGTATTGTTGAAATTGAATTCATCAGAACCATTGTTACCAAAGTCATAATCCTGTTTTTCATACCCAACCTGTACGGTCGAATATATTCTGTCAGAAGCTGCCGAGTAATTAAATTCAGACACATTTCCTATGACAATCTTATTATCGGTACTAAAAAGTTCACTCCTGTGTACAAATCGGACATCATTTCCGTCAATTACATATACGTATCCATATACTGCTTCCATATATTCGCAGAACTTCGAGAAAGATGTATATATACGTGGAGTATCCATTTCTCGAATACTCTCTGCTGCAACAAGACAAGAGTTTTTCAACCTGCTGTTAGTAGTTCCTGCTACACTTTCTGTTATTGAGCCGGTAACGTCCTTTTCCGGAAATATCTTTTTCAATATCGCATTTAGCAATGTAACAGGCCTTACAATCTCAATCTGGTAACTGTCACCCCTTTCGTCCCATGATGCTCCGCATTCACCAGTGTTTATTCGCAAACTTGATAAATCTGCATGCCCTTGCCTTAATGGATTTTGATTAAATACAGCATACTGAAGCTTTTCACCTTTCTTCAACTGACCGGTCCACTTAATAGAATCCGGCCTCGTATTAGAATCAAGCGACATCAAATTTGAGTATCCACATGTAATAGGTTGTATAACACCTTTTGTGTCAATCTTGAACAAAGCAAATCCGAAATGTGTATATGATGAATATTCTATCGTACTAAAGTCTATAGTTATAGTTGAATCACGCAAGCACTCAAGAAACCAGCTTGTATTACAAGGATTGGCAGGGAATCCCCATCCTGTGTTGTCACCTGATACCGAAGGCATAGATTCAGACTGATCCTGGAAAACAAATGACTTGTTATGAACTTCAGAACCTGAATCTGTAGTCCCGATATATGGTATCCACCACCAGTCAGCAATTCTGTTGTCAAACTCTTTCCTTGTGTAAGATTCTCCTTCGACGGTATCACCTGATAATATAAATACCTTATCATTCCTGATTATAACACCATCGTAATTCAGTTTTTTATCAGCTTTCAATTCTTCTACAAAAAACTCATACGTGGTGCCCTTATTAGCGTTTAATACTGATTCAATACCATTATCAAGACATGATATACTGGCTGAATATGAATCATACGAAAATGATGAGAAATCAAGCTGACACACAAATGCTTCTTCCAGCTCCCAGTTATTAGTTGTACGAGATATAGAAAAAGAAGCGTTTGCATTGACTCCATCACGAGAAAACAGTCCGACCAGCATATCTCTTGCATCTGATACAAACTTGAGTGTGCTTCCACACTTTCTTGATACACCATTCAACCCAGTGCGAGTATATGTTATCTTGATGTCAGACAGATTTTCAATCATGTTTGAGACATCTATTACCTCTGAATCTATATGTAAAAAATATCTACAGATCATCTCGTTTCTATTTCATTTTCAAATTTATAAAAATAGGCAAACCTTAGTCGATTTGCCTAAAATCCTACGTCTATGAAAATAAATAAGAAGCTGAAATACAACAATTTGAGAAAAACCGAAGTTATCTAATCATACTACTTCTACAGATAAGAACATCTCCAGCAATCCAATCTCCAGGCATAACAGATTCTGATGCTGTTGCCAGGACGGTTGCTACATAATTGAACGGCTGAGACTCCAGTTTTCCATCAGAGTTAACAACCATAACATATTCATCAGTCAATTTAATTGCAAACCCCTCCTTATCAAATTCCTTAAAAATCAAAGGACCTACATTCTTTCTTATCGGAACAATCTCTATATATCCATTAACAGAATCCTTCAATTCTTTCAAAGAGAAATCACTCCCATTTGCCGGGAAAGTAAATGATACTTCCCCGGAAGTGGTAACAATAAAACTTTCCATATCAATAAACAGTTACAAGGTTTTCAATCTTAAAACATCTCATCTCTCCTTTATCTACATCAAAGTAGGCAAATGTCTTATAACTTGGCCTTGTCAGTTTTTTTCCGTGAATTGATGTTCCGGCAGGAAGATTGTACAATGTTCCAGAAGCGTGTCTTATGCTTCCGTCAACTTTCTGGAACGCAAATTTAACAATGCCTCTTCTCATTTTTTTTGCAAGTCTGTATAACTCCCATGCCTTGATAAGACAGATTTTCCACGTGTATTTTGTTGTTTTTGCTAACTGGTGTGCATACTTCATCACTCTTACTCGAAAATTACTCTTTTCCATAATGTTAATATTTGGTTTGACTTATATTTTAATTGTACTATAAAGATAGTTCAGATTGACTATATATGCAATCGTAAACTTCACCATTTTAATACGTCAAACCATTATTAACTTATTATTTTCCAATACATTTACGTATCATTTCCCTGGCATATGAGATTCGGCTACGAACAGTTCCTGCAGGTATATTCATCTTTTTCGCTATCTCTTCATAAGAGTATCCTTCTGCATACATTACAGCACAATCTACTGAGCATGATTTGCACCTGCACTTTTCAATTATTCCATAAAGTTCATTCTTTAGCGTTTCATTTTCGGCATCGAAATAAGAATGTACATAATCAGCCTTTTCCTCAGAATCAAACCGGATAAGCAAATCATGATTGTAAGCAGTTATGTATGTGTTCAGCATTATAACGCTGCACCATGGCCTGAAACTTTTTGAGGAATCAAATTTCCTTTTGTTGGAAAGAATCTTATATATGGTTTCCTCGGCAAGATCTTCGGCATCCATTATATTCCTACAGTATTTCCTCGCCATTCCCAATATCCACTGATATTGCTCAATCACTATTTGCTCCACACCCATGACCACGCAATATTTTCATTCCAGATGATGAAAACCGGTTCTGCTTCTCAGCACTCTTCCTGAGCAAGTCTATAAGGAAATCAGGATTGTCGCAAAGTGACGATAAAAGGTGAATTATTATATCACATTTCTCATTAATTACAGGCAATAAAGCCACATTGTCGAATTTTTCTTCCATATTCATTACGATTATTAGTGTCTAATCGTGTTACTAAGAACATGTGAAAAAATTCGACAACGAGCAAAAAAGTTATCTAACGATGCAATTTTCTTTTAATTTCAACATCTGCCTGATGAACCATATTCGCATACACACCTGCAGTAATGATTCTTGTGTCAATATTCATTTTGAAATAAGTCATAAGAAAAGCTATTTCCCGGTCAAATGACGCACGTACATCATCTGGAGTATTACTCTTTCTATCAGCAGAAGAAGTATCCTCAATCCTCTTTCTCATGTACTCAGCTTCTGCAATCATACGGTCTATTCTTGCGGGAATCTTTTCACGCTCAATACCAGTAATTCCCATTTCTGACAGAAGTCCAACGACATCATCTACAGCGTTTATGCTAATAAGCGCCTTCAATATCTTTGCAATAGTTATCCTGTAATTAATCTTGATTTTCTCTTCCTTGTAAAGAATCTCAGACTCAACACCTGAAGGATTCACTATGCACTGATACTGATATATCAATTCTGAAGCCACATTTTCCAGCATGGATTCATTATCACCTTCCTCAATAAGAACTTCTCTGTTTCCACAAAGAAGTTCAATGAAATCAAACATACTAAGCCTGCTTAAAGTGTCTATCATAATCTTGTTCTTTTATAATGTTCATAATTAGAGTTGTATGCTTCCTTATGTATTATCGTCATTATCTTCCTGAGTTCTCCACGAATTCCTTTCATTTCACGAGATAATTCCGAATAATCATTAACAACAACAGGGCTATTTGTCCCTGAATCATATATAGGATTCATACTTACATTCCCAACGAATTCATTTATATCAGGGAATACCTCTGCACCACGCGGTAAATCAACCACTGTAGGAACATCTGGAGTTATCCACGACTTACCTCCATACACAACAACCTCCTGCTTTCCACCATCACCAACGATAGCCAATCCTCCAATATGGCCACCGTTCTTCGTACCTTCCTTGTATGCAGGAATTGGTGTTGCTGCTATAGTAGCAACCTGAACTGCACCCATAGCAGCAACTACCCCGGCCATTATAGCTCCAAGAACAGGTCCTAACTGCCATGCTTCCATTATACCACGCGCCGTTGCAATTCCAGTCTGTGCAATCTGTACAGCTTTATCCCACTTAGCCTGCTTCTGCTGTAACTGAACTTTCTTTTTCTCAAGTTCCTCATTTTTCCTTGATGTTTCAGCTTCAGCAGCTCTTTTACGAACCTCAGCTTCTTCCTCAGATATTGCTCCACTTTCGGCAAGTGCTTCAATCCTTTCAACATCAGCATTGTACGCTTCCTCATTTGCCTCCTGTTCCTTCTCAATATTGTCAATATCGCGCTCATATAAAGTCGACATGAGACTTCCGACCGCACCAATAGCATCAGACGCAACCCCCATCCATCGCTGAGCATTCTTCATCCGTTTTTTGTAAGAATCTTCTTCTTCATCCTGTACCCTCTTTATTGCAGCAATCTCGGCATCAGCTTCAGCATTTGCCAAATCAGCCTTTGCTTTCTGAAGCTGCTCGGCAAGTTTTTCCCTGTCGTCCTGGCTAAGATTCTCAACAGAAATCTGTTCCTCCAACGAGTCAACAGCAGCCTTAGCGGTATCAATAGAATACCGTTCTGTTATATCAGCCTTCTTTTTCTCATATTCCTCATCCGAAACAAGTTTCTTGGCATGCAGCTTTTCCAACTCTTTCAGGTCGGAATTATATTGCGCATTCCTTACAACCTGTTCCGCTGCTGCAGCTTTAGAAATCTCATCAACAGAATCAGCAGCATATTCCTCATAAATCTTACGCTTTTCATTGAGGTATTTCTTTTCGATGAGGCTTACATCGGCTCCATTACTTTCAGCAACCTTCATTTCTTCTTCCTTCTGCTTATCAAGTATCTCAAGACGCAAGGACATTTCTTCCTCACTACCTTCCTCAACGGAAGCAAGACGATTCTGAAGGTCAAGACTTGCACGATTCTTTTCATACTCCTCAGAAGCCTTCGCCAATTCGTTGTTCATTTCTTGAAGTAACGATTGTCTCAATGCCATTTCTGCGGATGAATTACCTTTTACGGCATCAATCTTCTGCTGGTAACCATAGCGGATTGTGGCCAGTTCCTTATCAAGTCCTTCTTCCATCAAGGCAATACGTGACTCCTGCAATGATTTTTCGGCTTCAAGGCGTGATGATTTTTCATCTGCTGTCTCTGAAACTGCACTTCTTTTTGCTCCTGGCATCTGGTAACTTTCTACAAGAGAAATCTGTCTGTTCATGTTTGATACACCTCTCTCTGCAGACATCCTTTCACCCCACGAGCTTTTAATGTCAGAATTTATCGCTGAATTAGTCCGGTCAATTCCAAACATCTGTCTCCACAGGCTTGCGTTTTGATATTCGTCATAGTATTTTTTATTGATATTGACAGCTTCCTCCAAATTTTGCTTTTCATATTTCAAAGATCTTCTCATCGTATCAAGCCGTTCTTCCTTAGCCTTTTTAAATGCTTCTTCCTCTGACATTCCCTGCTTGACATACTTTTCTCTTGCATTATTGATTTCCTCATATTGTTTAATTACGTCAGTCTCTGCATACCTTTCTCCTTCAGCCCTGGCCTGCTTTTCTTCTCTCTCAGAAATTTCCTCAATACTCTCAATTCCACGACGAACAAACGCAAGTAAATCTGCATTCATTGAAGAGATTGAACTCTTTATTTTTGCAGACATTGTTTCAAACGCACCTCCAGTAGCATCGAATAAAAGAGATAACTCAGTAGAAAGCCTTTTCTGACTCTCTATCATATCTTCCTGAGCCCGGCCTAATTCACCTGATTCCTCCTTTACATCTCCAAGGCTTGTCTTTATATCCTTCAATGTGCGTATATATTGCAGTCCGGCATCCTCACCAGGTCCCCCGAAGATGTCAGCCAATGCGGTTCCGACAACAGATGCACTATCCGGCAACTCGTTAAGCCGCTCAGATACCATCTGAATAATGTCAAACGTTGTTTTCTGGCCTGATTTCAACTGTTCCTGAACCTCATCAGCCGAAATGCCGATTCCTTCAAGTGCCGCTGCGGTAGCTGTTGTCATTTCACGGATACGAAGATTACCTTCCTTGATAACGTCCACACCCTTATCAGAATAGATACCAGACTTAGCAGCCTGTGCAGTAATAGCAATGAATGTTTCAGCACTTATCCCAGCTTCCTTAAAGTATGCAGGATACTCCCTCAGCGTGTCCAGGAACTCACCGTTTGCATCAGCACCGGCAATGAATCCGTCCTGAATTAGTTTCAGGGATTCTTCAGCGGAGATACCAAACTGCTTCGATACAGCATTTGCACCAATCAATACCTCCTTGAAATCCTTACCGTAGAAGTCTGCAATAGCCTGCACTTCCGTGCGGTAAGCCTTCAGGTCCTCTCCTGACTTCTCAGTGAACTGCTGTGTAAGACGTGTTGCTTCTGTTAGTCCCTTATTGTAGTTCACCCACCATCCTATCCCTGCACCGGCAGCCCCAACAGCTCCAAGACCAAGAAGCCACTTGTTCTGAAATATCTTACCAAACCCGGACAAACCTTCAAGCACACTTCCTGCATTACCAAGAGATTGAAGAGAGTCGCCAAAACTGCCTGATATGATTCCGAAGCTACCCATGGAATCATTAAGATGGTTAAGTTCCATCCAGGCCGCTTTAACTTCTTCCTTATAGCTACCGATAGTCATCTTCTGCTGCGTGTAACGGTCACTGTTACGCTTTATGTAATCAGTATTTACACCGATTGTAGAATTCAACTTGCCGAGCGTATTTCTGTAATCCTCGTCGGTATCTTTCAACATATTAGACGCTTTACGAAGACGCTTGTTCACTTCTATAGCTTCTTCTTTACTATGCACCTCCTTATCTGCCAACTCCAAAGATTCCTTGATGAAACGGATTCGCTCCTCTTCGGTCATGGCAGCAGCCTTTCTGGTAGTATTCGCAGCTTTCTGAGCCTTATTCATTGCTTCCTCAGCCTTAGCAGCCTGCTGCATTGCCTTGGATGCTTCTGCTGATGCCTTTGACAATTCCTTTACCTCTTTTGTACTCAGCTTTTCTGCATCTGCCTTCTCCTTGATTTTCTTCATCAGTTGTTCAGCGACCTCTGCTTGACGACTGAATGCATCAGTAAGTTTTTCAGATGCGGAAGATACGTTCTTAGCCTGAGTATTATATATGGCCTGCAACTTGTCAATATCTCCCTTTACCTTGACGTCAACAGTAAGTCCCTTGATAAGTTCCGAGGCAGCATCCTTGTAATCCTGCCTTACATCTGATATTGTACTCCTAAGTTCCTGCAGCTTCTTCAATGATTCCTCATCGACGAAATCCTTCAATTTTAAATTTCCCATCACAAGTAATGTTTATATTCAACAATAACGCCATCCACCTTGGTACCTTCCTTATCGAACGAGTAGGTACCGTCACTCTTCCTGTACACAACGTACACGCATCCGTCCAGCATGGCAGCTTTTTTTGCGAGCATGGCTACACGCTCATAGTCTGACATGATTCTCTTATTCTCACAACTGCATCCCATCATTTATACCCACATTGTTTGAAAAACCGTTTCAAAAAAGGCTCGAGAAGTTGAAGTACAACATACTCTCTTGCGTCCTTTCCCAACATCAGAATGTCATTCCCGTATTTCCTTACTATGTCAGGACCATCAACGAATCCCACAGTATCAATCAAGAGAGTATCACCTGCAACAGATGCGCGGATACTTTCATGGAACGGACCGGTGATATACAAGTTAGGAACATCAACAGGCCTTGGAGGAAGATTCAGTCTCGGGCTTTTTATCGGAGGTGTTATCTTCTTTTTCCATGCTATATATCCGTCAGGATTGTTATGCCATATGGAGGTAGTCTCATGAAAATACGGATCATCAGAATAACCAGGCCTCAGACTGTCTGTATTACCGTCAAGACCAGAATATAGCTGTTCCCTTACAAGGTCTGCAATTTCTATATTGTTTTCCTGAAGGCAATCCATACATGACTTTTCAAATCCTGATGCAATTCTGTTTATCACATTCTCCAATTTCTCGAAATCAGCCATACATACAATTAAAATTAAAGCCGGACTTCCGCCCGGCTTAATCAACCAAAACCATCACTTATCAGCAGACTCACCGTCAGCATCCTTTACAGACTTACCAGCAATCCGGTCATACACGTCAGAAAGTTTCTTTCTTCGATTCTCCTCAGCAACTTTCTGCCAGATACAGGTCATGTGAGTATCAATGAATTTCTTTTTCGACATCATCTTGACCTGCTTTTCCACAAAATTGACTCCATCTACAATCATGACGCTTTGACCACCTTAACAAATTCAACCCATTTGACATCATTCTCGTACAGAACAGAAGGTGATTTAACTGAAATCTCACCTTCACCAGGAGTAATTTTGAGATAACCGTCCTCATACGAAGCAGAAGTAACCCCTTCAAATACCTCGGATGCACCTGAGGACAATGCAGTGGCAAATTCTGCAGTTCTGTCATAGCCACCGACACATTCAATAATCTTGAATTTGTTGCTTTCGTTTTCAACCAACATGACCTCAGTCAACCCTTTAATTACATTCGCAGGATTGAAATCCAACTTCAAGTAGTCAAAGTTCAACTGGCTGTCTTCTGCATCCATGTGGCAGAAATTTACCGTCATACTTGACTTCGCACTGCTTGTGCTGAACGGTGTGGCACCTGGATATACTGTTGACATCGGAATTCCGGCAAGAATATCAGTTCCATCATTGTAACCGATAAGCATTCTGTTTGAATCCCAGAAGTACACATCCCATTCCTTGTTAGCACAACGCAACAGCTCAGCATTCAGAATTTCATCAAAACGAGGAAGCGTGAAAGTATCTGTCTGAGCGTTGAGGCCATTGTACTGGTTCGCTCCGTATCCCACAGCACTAACCTGAGCTTCACCACCATTCTTCGCATATTCAACGAATGTATGAATAGGACAAATTCTGCCTGGTCTGTCAGCATGACACTTTTTTTCCAACTCATCGGCAGTAATATTTGCCGGTAGTTTTACTCCATGCTCAACAAGTATTGCACCTTTTACCTTACCCCAGTCAACCTTGCAGGCCGAACCACCTGTATTCATTTCTGCGCTTTCGCACACTCTTGTATTTCTCATTATCTACAACAACTTTGATTTTTAACTATTAATTCCATCGAGCGGATATTTATGGCGTCAATGGGCTCGCTCACTGCCTCTCCGGATTCCGTATAGGCTCCGTATCTGCCATACGAGTAGTTCTCAGAATAATCATGCGGAATGATGTTGTCATAGTCTATATCAAACCTTCCATCATTCTTGATAACCTCAATCAATCTTTCATAAATCGGACGAAGAATGTTTATGAATGAAGCATACAGACGCCGTTCATTGCTCCAGCTCTTAGTTGATGAACACGCTATAAGGATATTCAGTGAAACCTTGGAATAATAATCCAGACTGTCTCTCTTCTCTGTTACAGGACAGAACAGTACGACAAGCGGGAACTTACGTTCTGATGTTGAAGGTACTTTGCTGTATTCATCAAGTTTATCCTTCACATATTGTGCCGAACCAAATATGTAGTTCAGTTCAGGATTCTTAACTTCCTCGAACCTGTCATTCTCGATGTCAGCAGGCATTACGATTGTAAGGTTCCCACTCATTTCCTTTACTACATCTCCAATAATCTCAACGATACCTTTCATAGATTGAACTGGTTAATCTTAATCAACATGTTAGTCTGTGTGACAAGGTCAATCGGACAATTACCATCACGCGCCCACTGGATGAACTTCACATTGGCGGAAACCATCCTGTTCCATGCAATAACCTGAGCATTGACAGGTGAAATGTACTCATTGGCGCACTTCAGCCGGACATTCCCGGTTATTGTAGCTTCCGATGAAGAATCACGAAGTATGTGGAACAGCACGTAATCAGCAAAAGGCTCTTTCAGTTTGTTGCATACGATTTCATACTTAGACGGCTCAGTATCTTCGTTTCCTTCTTCATCAGACATATCAAGGTAATCCATTGCATAACCTGCTTCCTTCTCACCGAGCATGGATTCAAGAAAAACAGACTGCAACTTCTTGATATATGCTTCAATATGACCGGTTACTGCTAAAGAATCGGCACCGGCCGTCTTTGATGTTGAGGCGTTTAGAATATGACGTGGGCCTGATACAAAATATGACACATCAATCAACATGGCAATTCCTTATTTTTTCGCTTTCGAAGCAGAAACCTTTTTCTCGTCCTGAACAACGGCTGCCTTTTCATCTTCGGCAGAAACCTCTTTAGTGTCGGTTTGCTCGACTTCTTTAGAGTCTGCGTCTTCAACATCTTTGTGATCATCCACATGTGAATCAAGTTCTGCCAGTTTGGCTTTCAGTTCATCAATTTCTTTCTTTTGACTCTCATTCTCAACAGAAAGCTCATCTATAACCTTCTGTTTGCTCTCTAATGCCTTTTCGACATCTTCCTCAGACACAAGTCCAGCTTCCGAGACCGGGGTGATGGTAATCAACCCACGGCCAATTCGGATACGCTGTTCTTTTATTACAGCTTCAAGAGCCTTCTTATCTCCATTAATCAAATACATAAGCATCATGCTTTAGTGATTGCTTCTTTCAATGCTGACAGGCTTCCATAAGCGAATGCCCACGGCATATATACTGGGAAAATTACTTCTTCCTGAGCAATGAGTACAACTTCGTTCTGCAGCTTACTTTCAACGTCCTCAGCCCATTCAAGAGTCAAAGAGGTGTAATCAACAAGGGAAGCAGCCATATTGAAATCACCGATAAGATATTTCCCTGGCAGAATATTGTTGGTTTCGATAATAGGACGACCTGCAATATATTTCACACCGTTTACGGTAGTTATGATACCAAGATTACGACCAGTCGTGTCCTTCTCAGACTCAATAGCGTTCACAGTAATAGGATTCAAAGCAATTGCATTTGGAGTGTACTGAGCGTACGTCATTACAGCGAAACCAGTCTTGACAACATCCAAAGAGTTTGGCTCCTCTACGGATTTGAACGCACTATTGCTTACCTTGAATGTCATTGATGCAGTAGAAGTCTCTTCCGAGTACGCAACGCCCTTCAATAGAATCTGCCGGTCATTCATCTTGACCAACTGGTTTGCGCTGTTAAGAGCAGTAATTCCTGTGGCTCCTGTAAATGTGATTGTCATTCCGTCGAGAATTAAGTCCTGCGGATTTGTGAACTCCACAATCGTATCCTTGTTTGAGTTACATCCGGATACAGACTTGACGGAACCTGCAGTACCGCTGACAATGGAATCACTGATGATTTCCTCAATAGGATGCACCCCTGAATGGTTTACAATGCCAAGCAGGTTTTCTCCATTTCCGTCACCAAACAGAATGTTCCAGTCTTCAGCATTGTATACAGCCTCAGGCAGCATCTTTAGAATGAATGACCGAATAAATACACGGCTCTTGAGCATTCTCTTTGACAGACGGATATGAGTACCAAGACGCTTCGTACCTGTCTGTTGTTCCTTCACTTTAATGCTGGATTCGGGAAGCTTTCCATTCTCAGTAACATAACGCGCATTTCTGTCAAAATCGTACACCTGTGTGAACGCAAGATTCGGGTACTTCGGATCTCCCTGCAATGTAGTGATAACATCACGCATATGGACACGCTTGTTGGCTACCTGCGAAACTACACGATTCTGCTGCTGAGTAGTAAGGTGGTCTCCTGTATAGTTATCTGTCATGGAAACAATATCCTTCAAGCAGAAACCGTCGAACACACCTGACTTACGGCAGTTTCCAGAAGCGAACTCCTTGAATTTCTCTGAATCAAGCATTTCGTTCAGTTTCTCATCAAACTTGTTGATGACTTCCATCCCAATTCCCTTCGATTTCAATTTCTCGATAGTTTCACCGAGACCTTTAACCGTTTTAATGAGTTCCTCGTTATCCTTGGCAAGCTGCTTGAACTTCTCATCGTCATAGCCGTTCAGCTTTTCGTTGAGCCCCTTCAATTTGCTTTCCATATCTTCCGGAGAGATAACACCCTCCATCGCCTTGTTGACAACATTACACATCATCTGTGCGATGTTTTTCATAAATGTAGCCTGTTCCTGAGGCAGACCGTCAGTCTTAAGACCGAAATCTTCAACTGTAAATTTCTTCATCTTCAATTAAAATTTTAATCATTATTACTAAATACCTTATTCAAAGGACCGAAGAAAGAAGTGCTATCAGCGGCTTTTTTCTTAACATCATCATCTTCTTGCTTACCGTCAGTTTTATCCTGAGTGTCATTGGACGGCTCAGACTTTCCGGAGAAGATGTTTGTGCTATTATCCTGCAACAAGGCGTTACTTCTATATACTCTCCCATAGCATGCCGGGCAACGGACGTATGCCATAAAGTTCTGTACAGATTTCTCGGTCAACTCCAGTCCTTCCGACTTTACGGAATCAATAAGTGCAATAACTTCTGCACGTACTTCCGGTTCCAGTTTGTCTATCTCCTGACTTACGATACGGTCAGTAAGCCAGCTCGAATACATGGCAGCATTGTCAAGCACCTGCTGAGTAAATGTATGCTCATGTTGTTCATCGTAATCAAACTGGTGTCCGCAATGCGGGCAAGTAACCACGTTACCTCCATTAATTGCTTTAAGCAGAAGATTCAGTTCCATATCATATTGTTTTAATCGTTCTTCCGAATAATCAGTATTTCTGAACGCTTTCCTGATGAACTCAACTGCCTTCTTAACCTGCTCCTGCGTACCTGACTTGAGATTTACAAGGAATGTCTGCGGGTTGCTTCCCCAGCTTGTAAGAGTAGAATACTCGAACATCTTCCATTCAAGCACCTTGCACGGGTCAGTCTCGTCACGCTTGATTGCTTTCACACCGATAGAGTGTTCAAGTGTTCTGCCATTCTCAGCATACAGCTTGTAATCAGCCAATGTATCACGTCCAATCTGCTTCTCAAGATTAAGCTGGCCAACCATGATTAGGTTTCCTTCTTTTTCTTCTCCGCTCAGTGGAACGCCAAGCAACTGGTCTGTACGGTGATTAAGGAACCATCTCATTCTGCCTATATTCTCCTTCAACGTCTTGTTGAAAGAGCCAGGCATGGAAACGTCGTTCTGTGAGTCTTTCACACCGATACCGTTCACAGCTACCGTTACGATACCCTTCTCATCCACATCATTTGCCTTCGTTCTGTACTGTAGGCTTTTGGTTTTCTCTTCCATTTTCAACTTCACTTTTTGTGTTAAGACTTATTACTTGTTTTACTATCTCTCTTTCCTCGTCTGACATCTCGAACAAAGTCTTGTCAAACAGAGGTTCTTCGAATCTGCTTTCCTTGATTTGTGCCCTCCAGTCATTTATACTGATGAGGCCGCTAAGGAACTGCTCCTTACATCTGGTATTAACCATTGTCTTGACTTCCTCAGCTTCCTTCAATCCCTGCTGCAGACAATCCACATCAGAAAAATCACAATCCAAGTAATAGCCACCTTCTTCAAGTCCAAGAAATGCAGTTAGTTGCTTGCAGAATTTCTTGGCCATCGGTATGATGGTAGATGTATATACAGCCTTTTCCGCTGTTGCCTGATTGCTGAATGTTGCCTGGTCCTTACGCGGTACAAGCACTGAAGGGATACCGTATGCTCCGGCTATCTGTATAGCATCAGTCAAGGTTTCTTCAAATGGCTGCAACTCACTGATAGTAAGATTTGTCCTAACGAACGACAGAGGAACATCACTTAAACCATAAGGAAGTCTACGTTGGTCCAGCCCAAATTTTCCAAAATGGCTGTCAAGTATTTCCTTCTTTTCATCTTCTGTCATTGCTGCAGTACCAGCTTCATCCTTCTTATTGGATACCAGGAAACCCAAACCACCACGTTTTACGTAAATCACGTTTCTCGCTTCATATACAGCAATAAGGTTGGATATAGGTTTCAGATGAGCGGCCAACCTGCTCTTTGATTTCAGGAACCCGTTTATTGACATATATTCAGGTGAGCCGTCACGGTCATGCCATATCTGATATGAAGGGATTTCCATCGTACTCACATATCCGTAATTCATACGGTAACAACGGATAATATCATCTTCGGATGCTATTCCAAAGATTGGACTATTGACACTTCTGTTAGGCTCTACATTAACAAAATCAGCAGGAAGTTCCCAAAAGTTATCACACCATTTCCACTTTGGCTGGTCCTTGAATGTTTCTCCCATTGCTGCGCGAAAAAAGGCATTACCAGTGCACAACTTGTAAACGAAATGTGAATATATCAACTCGTTCCAGGACATAAGGCAGTTAGGCTTCGTTAGAATCTGGTTCATTCTCTTGTTTTCCCAGACAACGCTGTCGTCCTTTACCTTCTTCAATTGGAATCCGGAACCTGATATGCGTGAAGCTATGTAATCAATGGGAAAGAATACCTCAGGAACAGAACGGAACAGTTCCATGTAATTATGACCGCAAACCAGTGGGGATACGAATAACTCATGCACGTCACAACGGTCAATATAACCACTATCTTTTACACCCTCCTTTGGTGTTGATATAGTATGTGGTTCACTGGCCATTTTCAGCCCAGCACATGCCGGAATAGTATCCTGTTTTAAAATTGTATATCCCATAGTTTATCCTTATATGACAAAGATAAATTATGGGTATATACGATGTTGATTTTGCAAAAATCTTGCATTTTTCCTGTTTGGTTAAAATGCAAATAAATCACTATGTATCAATATATTGTAAATTAAACCAAGCTTACCCTAATTTTATGATGTGATATGCCATACCACTCAACAAAGCACTGGCTCCACTTATATTTTCATCATTGTAGTCAAGAACTTCAGTTATGAATGCCATATACTCATCATTTTCCATACCGGTCTCAGAAAGCAGGAAGTATGACTTGATGAAATCGGATGTAGCAGCTATTCTTTTATCCATATCCTGATATTCCTTCTTAATCCTTACTTCCGGAAGTGTACTACGCAGCTCCCTTGCCATCTGGAAATATGCAGGTGACGATTCCACGATGTACGTTCCTGCATCATGTGAACATATAACAGACTTCATCTCTTCGAGTGATACAGTTTCACGCATTACGAGGTCAAGAACATGCCATTTTTCTCCACACCTTGCAACCTGACACATATAGAACTTTCCTCCAACATTCGGCATGATGTACACTATCTTCTGTGAATACTGATACTCGACTGAAGGATTGAAGAATCCGAACACGCTTCTGTCAGAATACATGTTGCGTTTACGACGGCTCGAGAACTGGGAATACTCCTCGTACATGATGTCATGTACAACATATCTCAAAGTATCGGTAAGGTGTCCGTGTTCCTCATAGGACTGTTTCGTTACGCTGTCCTTTATCTTTGTCTTGAGGATTGCGCCATTGGAATCCTTCTGTACACTCTGATAGTCCTCTATTGATACCCTGCAACCATCGTCTATGCTTATGCTGAGGCCGGGCAATGATTTTTCAAACACAGCATTTACAAACTCACCGGTCATGGATACGGACGGGTTCCTTTTACCAACCTTATCCTCAACAATCCAGTTGTCTTTCTTCAATGTTTCAATGAACAGGTCCATGAATGAACGCTTCTCATCGTCGATAGTGTTGGCCGCTTTTGCTGATGCGTCACCATGAAGATAAATTTTATCGTCATATCCAAACTCATGCAGTCGCTTGGATACCAGTTTCGCGGCTCTTCTTGCGCTGTTGTTAGGGCTGTCTGCCGTGGTCTCAGCAATCTGGTACATATCCTTACCTTTGCTAAAGTCTACCTGCCAGTAGCCGACAGATATGTACGGCAATACGTTACTATCGACAGAAAGATGAATCGGCAATCCAGGTATGAAACTGTATTCACCGCTGTTCTTTCCTATATTGAACGAACCGAGGAACTCGTTTCCGGTCTTAATTACACCCCACTCTCCCAACGCATACACGTTGTAGTAATCCGGGTCATGAATACGGTCATGCTCGAAGTCCATCACACACTGCTCATCGTAGTATCCATACGTTCCATCAGGGGAACCTACAACCCAGAAGTTATTCAGGTATGTTGTCTGGATCACGACCATATTGGGAGGATACTCCTCAATTTCCTTTGTAACAGGATTCACTATTGAGCGTCCCTCGTTCATCTTCAAAGACTTCACCTTTGTCAGCTCTGAAGGTATTATACGTCCGCCAATCTCTACAACCATAGGGACATCATGCAGTTTCTCGTTGTCCAGCCAGTCCTTCTTTATCCAGTTTGTCTCTGATATAGGGTTGAAGTCTGCAATAATCTGCTGCCCTTTCTTACCACGCAGACGTTTACGAATCTGTTTCAAATCGACAAATTCAAATTCTGACAACTCCTCAAGCTGTACCCTCTTGTAGTTACTGATACCCTTTATCTTTTCGGGGTCATCCAAACCTGAGAAATCTATCTTCGCACCATTTAATGTGCATTTTATTGAATTTTGTATGAACTTGAAATATTGTGATATACCAAGCAGTGATACAGCTACCTTATAGTCCTCATAAATAGTCTTGCTGATTGATGCACCAAACTTCCTCATCACAAGTGTATTCTCACCGTCCTGCAATGTCTGTATAAGCACAGCCTGTGCTACACTGAAAGACTTACCCGAAGATGAACCGCCATATAAGATAATAAAGCGTATTGTAGCATCATTTAGATATTTCAGCAGATAGAAGGCATTCGGATTGAGTTTCTTGTGATTTACTATCATAACCAGCTACTTTTGTTCTATTCTTTAGATTTTTCGTATTATTTCTTGTATAACCCCCGATATTTTTCTAACCTAATTGTTCTATTTCTCAGATTTTACTCGTCTTCATCATCAAAACCTATGCGTATTTCGTTGGTTTTTGCGCCATCTTTACCTGTTAATGCTATCTGTTGAGGCGCATTCCAACCGTTCATGGAAGCAAGCAGTTTAGCAGCTTCAACCTTACCGTTGAACTCATAGCTTACCTTACCCTTGTCATTGCTTATCTTCTTCATGGCATTTCTCACACGCTTCGGCATCTGGCTGGGAGATTTCAACTTTATCTTTCCTGTTACAGGATCTACAAGATACAAATCGTTCGGGTCCATCATGACAATATCCATGAGAACCTTTTCCACTTTATCACGGCTAATTTTCGATGCTTCTGCACGTTGGGCCCTCAATTCGTCTATCCTTGCTGCAACCTTGTTACTTGCCAGCATCCGGCTTGCATTGCTCCATATCGTCTCAGGCTGCATCTTTGATGCGTCATAGGCCATCCTGTATGCTTCACTTGCATTACCGTCACAGTCAAGGTAATAATTGCAGAACTTTTCCTGTTTTTCGGTCAATTTCCTCATAGGCTAATGGTTATTAATGCCGACGATGCAGATTACCTGTTTCCGGTCTTTCAGCAAATCGTAGGCTGCTGTTAATGTACTTCCAGTCGTGCAGATGTCATCAAAGAGTATTACTCTCTGTTCCTTAATTGGCCGGAGAAGATAAAACTCAGGATTAATACGTGTCCTGTTGAGGCACTGCATTGCAGATTCATAGAATTTTATTTTCACCCCCTGGGCAATTTTTTGACAAATGTCAGTGGCGAAATGGTACTCTGTGATGTGCCTGCGCTTCGGTGTGGTAATTATGCACCATTCATCGTCCGGCCGTATCAATGAAAGTATCAGTTCCGTGGCGGCTTCCGAAATGACTTCTGCACACTCACCCGAACTCTTGATTTCCTCAAATGGAATTCCATCCTTTGTTCTTGCAAACAGGGATATGTAATAAAACCCGCCCTTACGGTGGATTCTTACTTTAGGCTGCATGTTGCATAACCTTTCGTATTTCCTCCAGCCGCGGGCGGGTTTGTCCCAGTCATCAATCCTTATCTTTCTACCTTTCCTCACAGCCAAAAACCTTTGCTATCCCTTTACTGACTGAGGTGTAATTCAAAGGTACTGAAAAAATACCTTCATCGACAGATTGTACAGGATTGTCGAATTCTCTCTTTTCGGAAACACACTGAATATCAACGCCATTGTATTTCCTTACTTCTTCCGCAAATTGAAGTATTGTACAAGATTCATGATTGACAATGTTTACCAGCTTCTTGTCAGAACCTATCGCATATATCAACCCGTCCACCACATCATCTATGTAGGTGAAGCACCTGGTGTTCATTCCCCCATTATACAGACTGACCTTTTCCGAATTCATGAGAGCATAGAGAAGAGTCCCTTTCCGCTGGTCAGGTCCGTACACGTTATGAAGGCGTACACCAGTCGCATTCCTACAATAAATTGAAGCATAGACTTCATCAAAATGTTTGCTTACACCGTACATACTTGTCGTGTTGCATGGATTTGCGGTGGAAGAACTTGCATACACCAGTTTCACACCGAAGCGAGTACATCCGTCAGCTATCGCAACGAATGAATCAATGTTGTCACGAAGTATCTTTTCATGATCCGAATTGAAAACGCTGGTCTGTGCGGCAAGATGTATAACAGCATCGATTCCACCCCCGGCCAGAAGGCACGGAACGCCGGCAGCTTCAGTTCCACACACACGGTCGATACCGACCACTTCAACACCACGACTTCTCAGATTCTTGCAGAGGGCTTTACCTATAAAGCCTTCACTGCCGGTTACGACAATTTTCATCATCACAGCTTGTTTAGAATTTTACATAAAACATTCAGTATGTTACCCAGTAACATCACTATTATTATCAGAAGTGCGGTATCCTGCTCAACCATCCCGATGGAATAGCAGAACAGGACAGCCACAATCATAAATATTACTCCTTTGGACTGATAATGTTCCATCAGGACTTGATATTAAGTTCGTACTCATATCTGCTGACGGTCTTATATCCGGTAACAAGTACACGTTCACCGGAATACAGGCCGGATATGGTGTTCTCAATCACATCAAGAGAAACACGTTCATCAAACTTCAGGAACACCCTTCCTGGCACTCCGCCAGCGACGAATGAGACAAAGTAATATGTTCCACGCTCCCAGTAGAACACATATAGGATGAGAAATGAAACTACCACAGAGGACAGATAAACCCAACTGGACGGTACATCAAAATCTCCTAAGATTATCAATGATGATAATACCATTGATACAATTGCCCACTCTAACAGATTGATGAGCAGGCCAACAACTTGTTTTTTCTTTGCTTTCATAAATTAATTTTTGCAGGTTAATAATTCAAAATCATACATTTACTGCAGTGCTTCGCATATTTTCTCTATGCATTCAGCATTTTCTTCGTTTAACCATTCCTTGGCCACATTCCACGCAATACTTTTACTCGCTTTGAAATTATCAATTCGAATACTATGGTGAGACAATTAGTTCACGAAGATTAAGCATCTCAGGACTGTCCTCTATGCTTTTCTTCATTGCATCATAACGGTAATCCCTGAAGAACCGGGGATTTTTCGGAAGGCCATCAAGCTGGCCCTTATTGAAATCCAGCAAACTGATCTGGATTGTTTTGAAATCAAATTCTGTTGTCATATACCAACTATTTAAATCAACAACACTAATAATCAACATCACACAATAGCCGGAACATCACTTAGTCAACGCGGTATGAATTAAACTCAACCTTATCCTTCAATAGTTGTTCGATGTCATTGCATCCTATCTTCTCAAGATAGGTAAGCGTAGCTATTATGACATCTGCGGCTTCTTCCTCACGTTCACTCCAGGATGGTATATGATTGCTTCGCTCCTTACCAGCTTCAGCAAGTTCCCTCCATTCTGACGATATGGCCAGCACTACGGCTTTAGGAGAAGTAGTTTCTGTCATTTTTTTTCGCTTCAACGCTATATCAAAACATCTTTTTGCAAGTCTGTTTAACGTAATCATAATTATCTAAGTTATTGTTATCGGACTATATATCAATTAAGCAAATGATTCAGGGCGAATGAATTTTCTCCATAATGGTTGTTAAGGTTAAACAAAAGAGGCTGTCTCAAAATAGAATTGTAAAAGTAAAAATCTTATAGATTGAAACTTAGAAATAAAAAACCTCCTGCTTTAGCCCTTGTTTATTGCAATTATAGGACTAAAAGCAGGAGATTTTTATGTTGTAGCTTAAAGATTGTAAGTAAGCCTATCTCTGTTTTTTATTTTGAGACAGCCTCCGTATTCTAATTTACTGCTCACTTTCAAGTTCCTTAAGTCTCTCATTCATCTTCTCTTCCTTCTTGGCGTATGCACTTTTGAGTTTTGAAGTCATCTCATTGTACTTTTCAGGATATTGCTCGCTGAAAAGCATATTCTGCAATTCCTTCAACTGACTGTCATACATTACAGAAGCTTCAGATAATTTTGTACGAATAAATTCTCTGTACCATCTGTTTCTATCCTTAGCATTATCTGTAACATATTTCACCATATCCATCTGACCTGTTTTCAGTCCTATTGAATTAAGGAACTGATACCCACAATTCTTCAACACCAACACATCCAAAATTGTCTGCTCGTTCAATGTCATTCCATCGGATTTGCTTGTATAGTCAGTCATATCATCTGCCCATTTACGCATGGTTTCAGTTGACTTCTCAACCATGAGTTCCTTATTGCGCTTAATCTTCTGTCTGATATTCTCTGCCTCAATCTGCTTTGATACAGTACAAGCACCTTTAACAGATGAAGATTTCTTGAGATAATAAAAAGAAACCTTGAATTCAGGCCTTCTAAAATTAAGAACCTCAATGCATCTATACAACTCATTATTTTCGAGCTTCTCTGCAATCCTTTCATCACCCTCATTATACCAGCATTGATGGTCGAATACGTTATCATACACTACCTCAAAGCCCATATCATTGTACATCCTGACTGCATCTTCCTTTCTCTTCTTCTCATTTTCATTATCCCATGATTTTGGAGATTCAATTAGAATGACTGATTTTCCGAATGTCAGCGGCTCTCCCTTTTTAACAAGATTGTCAGCCTCCTTCATGACACGGTATTTGACATATTCCTGCTGCTTCTTCTCGAAACATTCACGATTAATGCACTTCTGTTCCTTTCCTTTCATTTCATAGAAAAGGCACCCATGATTTGCCGTATTATTGATGCATCCGGAACATGATGGAATCGAATCACTGAAATTATCCTCAGAAAAGAACTGTGCCTTATCAATAACACAGAACAAGTCATCAATATATTCCTTTATATCAGATATGCTTGCAGCACTCTCACCATTCACGTTCTCATTATAGAATTCTTTCTGCGCATCTATATCGAGTTTAGCCAGCAACATTGCTCCTGATATTGGGATAAGTTCCTGTCTTAACATATCTATAAGCTCAGGAATAAGCCCTTTCAGCTTAACTCTGTCCTGAATGAATCTGATTGACTTACCGAATCTGACAGCAATGTCCTCAACCGCATTTCCGTTTTCAAGAAGCAAGGAAAATGCTATCGCTTCCTCAACAGGATCTACATCCTGGCGCTGCAAATTCTCTGTTATCATAGCGTCGAAAGCCTGTTCGTCAGTCATTTCCCTTACTATGCAAGGTATTTCATTGTACTTGTCAGATTTTTTAGCCAGCATATTCCATGCTCGGAAACGTCTTTCACCGCATACAATCTCGTACCTCGGTTCTACAAATACAACCTCGCCGGTTTCTTCATCAATATGTGTTTCTTCATCGCTGATTTTCCTGACTGTGATAGGCTGTAACAAGCCCTGTTCTTCAATATTCTGAGCGAGTTCATCAATCTTCGCTTCATCAAAAGTTTTACGAGGATTCATAGGTGACGTCTGTATTAGCATCACCGGTAGTTTTTCGATTTGTGCCATAATTTTAATATTTATTGGTTTGACTTTTAGTTTATTACATCAGTAAAGATAGTTCAGAATGACAAGTTTTGCAAACAGAAACTTCGCCATTTTATAGCCTTTTAATCACTGAAATAAATTCACGTTCAACAGTCTTTTCAAACGCATTCATCTTATCCATGCTAACACGTACAATACAATGTCCGTTAACTGTAAGATGGACATTGTACCATTCAAAATGACTACATATCTCATCCTTTTTCCTAAGCCCTTTTTTGTTGAACTTTATTTCATACACCCTTATGTTTGCAGTCATACTCTTCAAGCTGTTTTTTCAGTCTTTCAAGTTTCTTCTCTTTCATGAAGGAAAGTATATCATCAGATCTACGGAGCGCTTCCTGTGCACTCTTGTCTCCATGTGATGCCAGAACCTTCAATTGTTTGCGGTAATCATCATAATACAACCCAGATTCCTCCTGAACTCTTACCTTATGCTCATTGTACGATATTACGTCAGCCTTAGCGCATCTCTCACGATTGTATTGATTCAGCCATCCCATGATAACAGAGCCATCCAGACGATTATATATCTCTCCGTATCTACCCTTCATAGCATTTCGGAAAGCCAACTTCAAATCATCAATCTTGAAATACGGATATTCCTCGATAATTAAATCAGTTGTAATGGCTACCTGTGAATCATTCATTGTATTTGACGCATTGAAGAAATCCACAACCTCCGACAGCAATATCACAACAATTGCACGTGCATGATTTTCTCCGAATTCCATGGCAACTTTTACAAGTGCCGGCACTGATGATGCAAAAACATCATCGATACTCTTAGGTTTCAGAATCTGTAAGTATTGCTTCGGCGAGGCCTTTAAGACGGCTAACTGATTCCTTTCTGCCTCCTGCCGTATTGTTATTTCGTTTTTCGTCATAATTACCCTCCAATATCTTAGTGAAGTTTCCAGCCTTGAAAATCCAGTCAAAATCGCACTTCCAGTTTCTGTCGTTACACCCTAAAAGAAATGGACTGGCAGCCACCTTCTTCAATACGGTGAATACAGTTTCCTTGTCGTACTGGGCTATTCTTGCCTTGACAGCCTTGCGCCTTGCTTCGGTCATGTTCACGACCATTGACAATTTACCGTTGAAAGTAGTATTGAAGTATTCCTTCAATCTGACAAAATCAACATGCTCTATTTGCGGATGAGGATTCAAAGAAAGCTCGTCTTTCTTTGTATCTCCTGAAGGAGATATTTCTTTATTATTTTTTTTACTTTTCTTTTCTTTCCTTTCCTTTACTTTACTTTGTGTACTTTTTGAGGAAGAAATCATCATTTCTTCGGAAGAAAAAGCTATATCTTCGGAAGAAATGATGTTATATTCGTGAATTTCATTATTTCTTCTACATAAATCGCATATCTTCTGGTACCTTTCTTGTATTCCTTTTGACGTCAATATTTTTTCAGAATCATACAATTCCTTAGAAAATAACCCGATTACCAAGCAGCATTTAATGACCTCACGTATATACGCCTCTTCAAAGCCCGTTTGTTCCGATACAAAGAAAGGCAACTCTTCATCCCACCTCATGTAATACCCTTGTTTGTAGATATTACATAGCAGGAGAGCATATACTGTAACAGCCTTACCACCCTGGTATTTGATTAGTTTTCTAATTCTCAAATCTTGAAAAAAATCAATATCAAAAGGGAAATAATCAAGACCAATCTTCTTATTTCTTCCCATATTAATGTTTTTGATACGTTACAAAGCTAAGTTACATTCAGAACTCAATCGGAGTTACCTCATATTCGATACGTGGTTCCTTCTTGTCGATGAACTTCTGAATGTCTATTTGAACACAATATCTGTCATTATCAATCGTCTTGGTCTGCTGCAGGCAATCAAGAAGAATCTTAAGAGAATTGTCCAGATCCGGTCGGTTACTTGAATAATATATCTTTGCTTTCAGCTTGAAATATCCCTTGACCATCCTACCACGTTCCGGACACTGGATATAGAAATTCTTTTCATATTCAGTAAGAACCTTCTGTTTGGCCAGCTTTGCATGACCACCGACATTTACTATCTTATAACAGTTACTCTTACTTGGTATCTGTCCTCTTATCACATACATAAGCTATAGTATTACATTGGTTAATTGTTTTCCGTTAGTCTTTATCATCCACTTTCCTTTTTCCGGCTGCTCAATCCTCAAATCCTCTACCCTACCGAATGTTTTAATATTTCCACACAAATCAACAACCCATCCTTCCTTCCCTGGGTATGGACGGATAACACGACCTATCATCTGGTAGTATAAAGCAAGTGACATCGTAGGCCGGCAAAGAACGATTGTATCCAACTCCGGGTAGTCAAATCCAGTAGTGAGGACACCGCAATTAGCGACAACCTTTATCTTTCCGGACTTGAAGTCTGACAAGATCCGTTCACGTTCTTTCTTCGGAGTCGTTCCACTGACCACTGCACTGTCTGGTATCTCATGGGTTAGCATTTCAGCCTCCTTTACAAATCTCGTGAACACAAGTATTCCACGTCTCGGTATTCCACTCTTAGGAGCCAGCAACCTTCTTACCATGCTAATCAGATAGCCATACAGGTCAACACGTTCAAATTCCTTTGAAAGACTCGCTTCATCGAAGTCAGCACCGGTAGAATTTCTTCTGACATTCACGAGTTCTATCCTTGTCAGATCATAATATTTCAGTTTTGTTAGAAATCCCCTTGCTAAGAGTTCGCTAACCTGACAATAATATATGACATCACTGAATACTCTCGGTCTGGTTCTTGTAAGGAATTTAAGCATCGAACCGTTCATCGTGCTGCACAATCTGTAAGGAGTAGCAGTAAGTCCGATAATACGTCTCTCAGCAGCTGCGAAGAAATCAGCATACATTCCTTCTGTCGGGTTAACCAAATGGCATTCATCAATAAGAATATACCTGAAATGCTTGAAATCTTCCATGTGATTATATACGCTACCGATAGTGGCGAAGGTAATTCTGTTTATATCCTTTCTCTTGACAGAGGCAGAATAGCATCCGGCATCAAAGATTCCGTATGTCTGCAACTTTGCGAAGTTCTGTTCCAGGATTTCCTTGTTAGGCTGGAACACCAGCAACGGTTCATTCAGCCTTGCTGCTATGTCAGCTATGATGAGGCTTTTCCCGGCACCGGTAGGCAATACCATAAGATAATTTCTACCGTTTTTCAGTTTGTAGTGTGATATAGCTGCATTACTGGCATTCTGCTGATAATCTCTTAATTGAAACTTCATATTCTGATTATTCCTTTATGAACTTTTTCATGACAGGAAGCGCACAGAGTGACAAGGCAGTCAAGGTATTCAAGTTCCTTTCCTACGATTGATACACCATTTACCTTATATCGTTTGTGATGCACTTCCAAAGGATAGCGTGAACCGCAAATCCTGCACTTATGCCCATCCCTTAACCTCACATTCCTTGCAACCTTTTCCCAATATGGATTGTTAAGAGAACGTGCATAATTGGACTTGCGGCCACGCTTATGCTGCAATCTACTCATCACCTACAGCATCATTGAATTCTTCTTCACCCATAACTTCACCATCATTATCTGGAAGCATGTCATGTTCCTTGTCAAACTCTTCATCAGAAGGTTTCTCCGGAGCAGGGAAGTCAAGACCGAACAGCTCCATCATTGCTACACGGTTCTTATCTTCCTGAGCCCACAATGATGATTTATCGTAGGATGGAATCTTTTCAGATTTGGCCAGTACGACCTTACCGTTAAGAATGGAATAATACAGGAAATACCCATTCAAAGCAATACGGAATGTCTTTGTAGCCGGAAGTTTCTTTTCCTCCGTTCCTTCCTGTACTTTTGCAGCGTAATCCTTAATCTGCTTGCTCAATGAATTCAACCTTTCCTCAGCATCCGTCTTGATGCGTTTGGCTTCCTCCTTAGCATTCAACAAAGAATTCTCAGCTTCAGGAAGCTCCTGCTCTACAAGCTTGCAGTATTTCCCACGAAGGTCCGATTTCTCCACATCATCCATGTAACGCAGCGCCATCTCGTTCTCAGGGAACAAAGCATTGAAGTGTTCATTCACTGCCTTAAGGATGTCTTTCTCACTCTCAGCGTTCTCAAAATGCAGTTCCATTGGAAACTGTTCCCGAACTGCTTCCGGAAGAACAAATTTCAGTTCTTCCGGTTCGTAATCTTTAATTATTGCCATATTTAATATTTGGTTTCGTACTCGGCGGCAAACGACGAATAATATTGGTCTGTAGGTAACGGTAGCTGTATTCCGTATTCAGTCATTATATCAGTCTTGACGGCATCCAGGAAATGTGACATCTCCATTGTGCTAAGTCCCTTTGTGCCCCTTGCAAGTTCCGTCCTCTCACCTTTCGGGGTGATAACCATCTTCGTAAGGAATTTCTTACAATACAGGTCATGTATCGTTTCCACCCCTTCCTTTGTACTCCAGTACGCTTCACCGGTGAACTCACGTAAGGCACCACCCACGCACCTGAACCACATCCACATGAGCGCGTTCTGGTCAAGCGTCCTGGGCTTAGTCTTTCTCTTGATGGTAAGAGTATATTCACCATTACGGAGAAGGCTTAGCATGAAGTTGAAATCCTTGTCCATGGTAGCCTTCCCGTCTTTCTTAATAATTGTAGCCTCCATAACAATCAGAACGGTAAATCATCACTTGGAGTCTATGATGGTAATGGAGCTTCAGAAACATTATTCTGTGAACCACTCTTAGATGTTGTGGAAAGAATCTCCATGTTATCTGCGAATATCTCTGTGATATATCTCTTCACCTTACTGTTATCTTCATAACTTCTGGATCTGATTTTACCTTCGATAAAAACCTTGTCTCCCTTGTGAAGATATTTACCTGCAACCTCAGCAAGCCCCTTCCATAGTACAATATTGTGCCACTCTGTCCTGTCCGGTACCTGAGTACCATTCTGCAACGTGTATCCCTTTTCCGTCGTTGCCAGTGTGAACTGGCAGACTTTTGTTCCGGAATCAAGCGTTCTTACATCAGGGTCCTTTCCAAGATGCCCTATCAGCATTACCTTATTAAGCATTTTCTTACTCCTTTCTTAATGTGATTCTTATAGATGCAGCAGTTTCAGTCTCCTTGATGTACTGTTTATACAACTCAGGATGCTCAGATTGAAACCTCTTAGTGTCGAAAGATTTTTTGATTCCTGCAGGTGTTATGGTAGCTTTCAATACACCTGTGTCCCACGACTTGACATCGTGTTCAACCATTGCGCGTTTCAACGAATCCTTGAAACCGTCAATGAACGGCTGTATTCTCTCAACTTCCGCTACAGCTTCAAGATATTTGTTTATCACGTCCTTTGGCAATAGCTGTACTTCATCCTGCTTGTGTTCAAGTGCAGTTTCAGTATCAAGGTAACGTGTTCCTTCAATCTCACACTGCAACAGCCTTTTGACCTCCACGTCAGATTTTCGGACAAGTGGAATAAGCTCTGACTTTTCATTGTAAAGCCATACACCGTACAGTTTAGAAACCTTCAGCTCAGGATTCTGCTTTTCGAACAGGTACGCATATATTGACAACTGCCATTCGAGGTATTCAATATCCGGCTTATACGTTGTCTTGATGTCGGCAAGTGCTATAGTGCCATCCTTCTCCCATACACAATCAATGTTTGAAGCGAAGTGCTCTTCATCTGATACAGTGTATTCATTGTCAAGTGCAGAATAACCGGCACCAGTACGTATCATAATATAACTGACTGCCTCCTGGCTTTCAGGCTCAAATCCTGTAACGTCTGCAAACTGGCAGTCATGATGAACCTTTGTTCCCCTTTCTGCAGCCCTTTCTAATACGAACTGAGGAACATCCTTATACTTATCCGGGAACAACTGTCTCTTAATCATTCCCGTTATTCCTGAAAGCTGCTTGTCGCCCAGGAAATAGGTGTGGTTCTCTTCATTGAAAACCACACCTGACTTAACTAACTCTATCATTTTGGAAATCTTTTACACATTGTTTGAATCTCATTCTTAAACTCAAGATTGTTTTGCATAGCAGCGTATTTTTTCCACACAGCATTAACTTCGGCTCGACTCTTACATACCTTTACTTCATCAATCGCTTCCTTTAGCTGTTTACCAGAAAATACACTTGAATTTTGCTGAGTCTTTTCAGACTTCTTTTCCTTTGGTATAGGGAACTGGTATCTTATTACACCATTGTTGTCTACAATGATACATTTACTAACCTCTCTGTTCTCGTCATACTCAATCTCACTTACAGAGAACTTAGTATAAGTAGAACATTTTCCCGAAGTGCTCTTAAAGATTTCGTTTGGTTCAAGTTTTACCCAAATAAAAGGTGCCGAGTAAAGTTCTCGACCAATACCCCAGTTGAATCCGGCACGCTTGAATGCATCGGAAGCCTGACCTTTCTCCTTTTCCGTATTGGATTCAGTTCCGACATCCTGCTTGCTCACCCATTCCTTTTTCTTTTCATCGTAGATTGATATTGTGCAGAATAGGTTTCCGTTCACAACTTCGTGGTCTCTCTTCCAGTTCATTGGTCCAAACACCTCATCAAGAAGTCTCATATCCACCCGGGCATCCTTGTACAGCAACAATGTGCATCCTTTCTCATTGATTGTACCTATTCGGCATTCAATCTCGTTTGCTTTCAGGGGTCTTATGTTCACAATTTTGTCAGAAAGTGTCTGTTGCACTTCTTTTTCTTCCTGTTTTTCTTCCTGATTATCTTTTTCAGGAACTTCTGTTTTAGCTTTTCTTTCAGCCATAATTAAAATATTAATGGTTTGACTTTTAATTCTTTACATCTGTAAAGGTAGTTCAGATAGTCAAGTTTTGCAATCCGAAACTTCGCCATTTTTACGCCTTAACGTATGTTTCACAAATAGGCTTACACAGCTCTATCACACGTTTGCAATTATCCACATCAAACATTCCTATGTGGCAAACTTCATGTGGTATCCCAAGTTGACTTGATAGCCACAAATAAGCCTTATTTCTGTTAGATGTATTAGGGATATGCTTCTTCCAAATTTTGTTTATAAGATTGGTTTTGGCGATTTGGTCAAAATAAAAATGTGCTTCTTTCTTGGCCTTTCGTAGTTCAGCATTTGCCAAACGTCCTAATGCCTGGTCTGTACCTTTATGTACGCCTACATAAGCCCTACAATCGCGACAGAGATAAATCATACCGTATGAACGTCCGTAGATTACAGCGCTATCCACATATTCGGTAGGCTTGCCACAATAGGGGCAAATCTTACCAGTAAGTAATTCATCCATTATCTCAAAGCATTTATAACGTCTCCAATATCTTCGCAATCAGTAATATCTTTAAAAGAGATATAGCAATTATCACAACCATAGCCATCACCTGAAGGACTATTATCTACAATGGTGTTTATTTCTTCAAGATTATCCTCTTTGATTGCTTTTACAACAGTATTTAATCGTTTAATAACAGCATTCTTCAATGCCTCCTTGTAGCGTTTTTTAATTATCCTACTTACTTCTTCATCTTTCATTCCAGACTCTTTCAAACAGCAGAATAATTCATTTCTAAAATCCTTATCAAAAATCTTTTCCATATAATTATATTTTAGTTTGTAGTACCGGCAGGATTCGAACCTGCAATGCTTGGCAATCTTCACGTCTTATGCGTAGAACAGTATGATTCGTTTTACATTGATGCCCTGTTTTCATAACATCATAACCAAGTCTACTAAGAGTTGTCAGCGTCTACCAATTCCGCCACGATACCATAGAGTCCGAAGTTCCGACACGGTGCCATTGGCATAACCCCGAATAGGTTTTCGGACTAAAATGACTATGAAACACACACACCGGAACACGATGTAAATTGTGGGCACTACGGGAATCGAACCCGCATCTTCGACTAACAATAGAGATTTCTAACACTAACAAACAAACATGGAATGGAATTATGCCGATGTTCTACCATTAGACCAAGTGCCCAGGGGAAAAATAGTACGGACGACTTTCACAAGCCAGTCCGTACACCAAGAAATTAAAACGTAAACATTTATGTAGAAAATAACCACCTTCACAGGCTTTTAGACTTGTTCCTTTTTTTATGTCTCTTCTTGTACGAACAGTACCTTAACACATCAGCACCATTGCAGAACCATTTTCCGTTCTGACAATCTGCCTTCTTCTCAGCACGTATCTTACCGCTCTCAACAAGCTTTTCCAACCGGTTCTCGGAACCGACTATTCCTGATGCCTGAGACTTGCTGAACTTTATTCCTTCCATTGCAAGAAGTATGTTCTCAAGAATCATTCCTGCTGTATTATCTGACAAAATTGTAGTCATAAACTTCCCATTTAATTCGAACACCATCAGCTAACACGCGTTACAATTATTACTCCCTTTTCACGATCTGAAATGCAAGTCCATTTCATACCATTACGTCTCTCCTTATCAAGACGGCAAGTTATCGTATTCATGACCGTAATCTTCTGGTCAATATTGAACACCTCATCACTGCCAACCTTCATGTTACGAAGGGTAGCAATAACAGGTTTTCTTTCAACTACTTTTTCCATATCTCCTTCCACGTTACAACATTCAATTTAAACGAACACACAACAAATATTACGCATACAAGCGTCCAGAATCCCTGCAACTTTCCCTGAGTAGAAAGTGCGCTGTACAACAAGCCCAAAGAGCAGGATGTTACGGCCAATGACAAGATAAACGGTGCCAGTATTTTAAAAGACAATATGGCAAACCAGATATATGACAAAATTCTCATAACAACTAAATTTTAATTCGCTCCGAGAGACGGATTCGAACCGCCACCTGCACCAAAAATCCTTATGCCCTCAGACTGGTGCCGTTCTGCCATTAAACAACCTCGGAATGTTCCCTCCGAGATTTTGTAATCATGGGATTTTTCCGGAGGGATTTCTTAATTTTACGCTGTCAAACTAAAAAATTAAGAATAATGAAAAAGTTTATTACTATTGCAGACACCAACGGCAAATCGTGGTGTATTAACACTGATGCAATTATCAGCGTAGAAGATTTAAGAGGTCAAACCGCTTTTTATCTCAAAGAAGGCAAAGCACCAATTATCACTAACCTGAAGTTTGAGTCTGTTGTTGCGTTGCTTGACGCTCGTTAAAAATCCGTATATTGCGGTAAATAGGAATGGATAGAAACCTTATTATAAGTGTCGTTCTGTCTGTTCCTATACAGTCCTGCAAAACCTTGTCTCCACACTTTATATCACCGACAACCTTATCGACGATATATTCTTTCTCAATAATCGCTTTCATTTTCAAGTGAGTTAATCAGGGCTGGAGAAGGGAGTCGAACCCTTACATCAACGATAATCATTATTGCATTCATCTATTTTTTATAACCCAGTGTTGCGCTCTACCGTTAAGCTACTCCAGCTATATCATATCGTAAAACCTATTACAATAGGCCGAATTGCTACAATTCTACACTCTGTCGGACCGCCCGTTATCCACGGTGAATTACTATACCATACCAGTATGTCCGTCAGCCAAAAGATGTCAAGGAACTCTTCTCTATTGTTCCCGGATAGGCGGTCAGGCCACACCGGGATGTGATTTGTCAATCACCGAAAACACTAATTCTCATCTCTTCCTTTGAAGGAAATAGTTCTTTCTCGGAATAGGATGCAAATGCTTCACTGGAACATTCCTTTTCTTTTGGAACCAACATGTAATAGTAGTTCCTCTGTACTCCGTCGGAATCCACACTGATGTTGATACCCTTGATTGTTTTCTCTTCAGCCTTCATTCCTATAAGTGTCCAGACTTTCTGTCCTGGCTGATACTTGGTTGGTTTAATTTCCATAATGGTTTTGACTTTTAGTGAGGTTTTTATTACGCAAATTTGTATCTCAAATAATCGGCTTCACTTGCAAAGCCGGGGTCAACGATGCCGAAATCATCATCATTTTCAACAATGTGGCTTTCAGCAACTTTGAGTTCATCTTCAAGAAAACTTATGAAATCTTCCTTGCTGTCGTCTGTATTGAAGTAAGATTGCATCTCTTCTTCTGTCATAGACTTTGCTTTTTCGATGTCAGTTTTAAGACTTTCAGCTTCATTTTCGTAGAAAAATTCATCAGTTTTCATTTTCAATTATTCGTTTTAATTTCTATTTTTGTATGTGTGATTGATTGTATTGCAAAGGTAATCCATTTTTGGATAATTGCAAATAATAATATCGTATTTATAATCCATTTATGGATAATTTAACATTTATGTAGAATTGATATGGTCGAAAGAATTAAAGAATTAATAGCCTATACTGGATTATCGGATAGAGCTTTTGCCTTAAAATGTGGATTAAAGCAAAATACTTTCAGCAGACAATTAAATGGATTGAATGAAGTCAGCACACAAACAGCATTAAGCATACTTTCAACTTTCCCTGAAATCTCAGCAGAATGGCTTCTTCGCGGTACAGGAGAAATGCTGCTGACATCTGAACAGCCAACTGCTTCAAACGAAAACGACAGATTAAGCAAGCTGATTGACACAATAGCCTTCCAGCAGGACACAATCAACAACCTGCAGAGAAGAATCAAGGAACTGGAAGCGGAACTGATAATAGCTAATAATGAACGTAAGATAGGATAATATGGGAAATTTTATTCAAAACCTCGCTAAAGGTTTCATCAGATCTGCTGTAAACCAAGTTGGCCGAGATGGTGGAAAGATTATAAGCAATCAGATATACGGTGATGCCCACTCCACTCCATATAGAAATACGTCTTCTCAATATACGAATAATGAAGAAGTAATTTACAAAGAAGTTTCACCTGATGAAGTCAGAGAGAAAGCAATAAAAGATGGCTACACACCTGTTTACAGCCAAACTCACTGGATAGTCAAAATATTGTATTTCATATTCAGCACATTTTGGCTGGCAATTTTATTTAAGGGTTTACCAATACTCGCTGCAATACCATCCGTGATATTGCTTTGCAAAGGTGTTAGCAAAATCATAGACAAAAACGAGATTAAAATGCAAAAAATAGCTTCTGTTGCAGTATATAAGCCAGACAGGAGATACAGAAATGGAGAAAGACTGGTAGGATACACTAACAAAAAGTTAGAGATTAAAGTAAAATCATCCGAAGAAGAAGCAAAGGAAAAACAAGCAGTTGGCAATAGCTATGTGATAATGGCTGTCATATCCATTATAATTGGCATAGTATATAATACATAGCACAAGTTAGCAACAAGATAATTAATAATTTATGTTATAAATATAGTTCCACATACGACAATATTCTACAACAATAAACACTAAACACAAAAGTAAAATGAAAAAAGAAAGAATTTTAGAATTAAAAGTTTACAAACGCAGATGCAAATTAAAGAAAAAGAGACAAAAACCAAGAAAGAAAGCATTGGCCGGAGTTTTTCCACGTATCAACATAAAAGTACAAACCAATCTTTTATCTTTTTTCCGAAAAAAAGGTTTTATAAATAAAGACTATATTTCAGATAGAGTAATTGTTCCCAAAATATTCTCTTTTGAAGAGAATAGCGATGACTGTATAACATTCTTTAAATGCCTAATGTCATCCTATCTGTTAACAGATAAAACTACCATTGCAGATTTTAATATATGTGAAAGAATTGATATTACAAATGCAATGTTGTTAAAGATTATAGTAAGAGAACTAATTGAGACAAAAGTACGATATAACAATAGATTTTATAATCCTACAGATAAAGAGATTAAATACAAAAAATCAAAATGCAATAAAGTAAACAGGTCTTTATTCGCTCTAAAGTTAGTAGACAATATAGGAAAGAAAGAAGTAGAGGATGTTAAACCTGAAGAAGGTTTCCTATATTTAGGACTACAAACAAACTTGGCAAGCAAGACCTCATACAAAGAGAACAAAAAAGGAGCTGTTTGTACTATAGTCAGAGAATTTATAAATGAATCACTGGTGCAATCAAACGCAATCCTAAATGCTAGTGGTATTCACAAAATAGACAAACTCTTATCCGAAATTTTTAATAATGCAGAAGATCATAGTACACATAATGAATGGTATGTTGACGGCGTTTCTTTTAAAAATATTATTGATGGAGAACCTATAATAGAACTTAACTTAGGAATATTAAATTTTGGATTTTCTATTTCAGAAGGTATCATTAATAATGAAAAGAAAAACAAAGAAATGATGACAAATATAAAAAAATGGTATAATAAGCATTCAGAATTGAAAGAGAAAGTAGGATCCAAACTAAATAAAGATGATTTATATACATTATATAGTCTACAAGACGGAGTAAGCCGTTTAAAATACGAGGATGAGAGTCGAGGACACGGGACTATGAATTTCATCAGGGCATTTATAACACTGGGGTCATTTGGAAAAGAAAATCCAGACTACAAACCTCATTTAAACATTATATCAGGAAAGACTTGTGTACGTTGTGATAATGAAGTAGAACCATATGAAGAGAACAATAACTACTTCTTATCGCTAAATAAGGAAAAAGATATATCTTTATTACCTGAAGAGAATTACCTTAGACACATGCAGGAATATTTTCCAGGTACATTCCTTGAAGTTAAGATATATCTAAACAAAAAATATTTTAGTAAGACTTTAAAAAATAAATGGAATGAAAACAATAAGGTTAACCCAAGCGCATAGAGGACCAAATAGCACTATGTTCACAGGTAGAAAACAAGGGTATCAAGTAAGAGAAGAATTAAAACTTAACCAATGTGATAAAGATAGAGAAGAATATGAAATATCAGTACCTGAAGGAACAACATCATTCAACCCATCATTCTTCTTAGGATTATTCTATGAAAGTATATGTAATCTTGGAGGTATAGACAATTTTCATGAAAAGTATAAAATTACTTTTGAAGATGAAGACCCAGAAGTCATAAAATGTCTAAAAGAAGATATTGCAGACAATGAAAGACAAGCTGTAATAGAATATAACAATAGAAAATAGTTTATGGATAATTTACCGTATATTCATTTCAAGAATGATTCGTTAATGAACCAATCTTTCATCTTTGCATACCAACCTTTAGATAGCTTATACTACGACAAAAGAGAAGATGAACTAGAAAGGCTTGAAAAGATTATAAGTACTGATTTTTATGCAAATGTAATTTCAACATTAGCAATAATATTAACTATAGCCATATTCATAAGACAAAATTATATAAACAACAGAGATAGAAAAAAAGAGACAAAAAAGAGTTGGTACATGTCTGTAATAATACAACCCAATCTCAACAATATTGATACATTCTATAATCAAATACATCAACGAATTAATAACAATATTAATTCGTTGAAAAGAATTAATGACGGCAGATTTATACCAAGACAAAAGGCAAGAGCTAATAGAGCACTTAGAGATTTAAGAAATGATTTTCTTGACAATTTTGTTACGATTATACAATCATACGATAAATCTCTTGCTACAAATATAAATAGAATAATAAACGATTTACAGGATTTATGTTCAAATCAAATTGACAACTATTCAAATGCAGATATATCCCAAATAAAAAAGAGAATATATGAAAATAGAGCCTCACTAATAAGCCTCCTATATGATGGGATAAAAGAAGAAAAAGAAAAGTGGTATAAATTCGAAAAAGTAACACAGCGCCGGGCAGTAATCAATGATAGTCTGTTTCTTAGATTCATGAAGAAGAGGATCACCAGAACCAAGTTCGATCATTGTCATGACTTTATCGTGCTAAAGTTTAATTACAATGTGAAGTATAGAGTTGGGAAGAATGGACAACCACGGACTGTATCAGCAAATGAACTACGTGAGTTATTTTATAAGAAAGGGTTCGAATTTTCTTATGATAAGACCAATAAAGCCGGAGAAGTAGTTGATAGTACCACCGTCAGATATAAGATGCTCATGCGTTCTCCGGGAAAAGCAAAGAACGGAGAGTGTATTTTCATTAGAGATAGCTTGTATGATACAGCAATAAAGTATCTGACGATGGGACTGTTTGGCGAAATGCAGAAGAAAGCATTGAAGAATCCCGATGCAGTATTTAACATTGTGGGACTGTCAGCATACCAGACCTTAACAACAGCTACGGCATATGGATATATTCAGATTCCGCTTGATAATATACTCATTCTGAAAGATATAGAAGTAGAGTCCGAGCCGATGGCAGCAGCCATTGTCAGTGCTAAAGAAAAACCACCAGAGAAGAAAGATGATGAGGAAACAGGAGAACAGGGCAAGGGAACAAAAAATAAAGGAACACAGGAACAGGAGGAGAAGAAAGAAGAACCGAAGAAATACATTTGTTCGGTAGAGCATACAAAAGCCAGAATCAAAAATGTTCTGTGGGATGGCATGGGATTGATTGATGATGCAGAGTTTCCGGCTGATATGGATGGATTTATTTACTGTCGGTCGCATTTCTTCAAGTCCTGTTTATTCAGAGGGCAGTTGCAGAGGTTCTTTAAAGATTACTGCAAGGAGCATGGACTTGATTACAGTACATATGCCGTAAAGGATATGTTTGGCAATGAACGACGGCTGTGTGATATTAAAGTGATTGTCACAGATAAATCCCTTAAATGGTTGAAGTTTATTGAGTTGATGGGTGGAACGAAAGAAAAGGCATATAAGAAGTATGCGAAGATCATGAAAGACAATGATTATTATTTCTCCATCGTTAAGACAGCACATCATAGCAGATGGGGAGATATGCAGTTGACAACTTATCAGATGAATAATTCCCTACCATGTATAAATACAGAGGTGTTGGAGCGGATTGTACAACCATCTGTTGATTTTTATTATTCGCTGAAGAATGATAAAAAGTATCTGGAGTATCTGAAAGCAAAAAGTTCCAACTTCAATATCAATGAACTTCTGATTGAACTTGTCAAAAGGAATTATCAGTTTGTGTATAGTAATCTGTATAAGAAAAAGAAAGACAGAGATTGTACAGATTTGAAGTCAGAACTCCGACAGGGGAGATTATATCAATCGGGAGATAATCTGACGATTATGGACAACCCGGTTGCTTTATTGAGATATGCTGTTGGTGATCCAGAACCATTGAAAGAGGGATGCTTCAGCATTGTAGAAGATGGCGTACAGTGTTACACAACCAGATTCAAGGATGGAGCAAGTCTAGCGGCGTTTCGTAGTCCTCATAATGCACCAAATAACATTATCCATCTGTGGAACACGTATTCTAAACCATTGCAGAAGTATTTTCCTAATATCGGAGATAATGTGATTGTGTTTAATGCCATTGGAACTGATACACAACCAAGACTGTCGGGACACGATGTAGATTCTGACTTTGTTCTGGTTACGGATCAGCCGGATATAGCGGCGTTATCTGCAAAGGCTTATAAGGAATACCCGACTATCATCAATGCTGTTGAAGAGGTAACCGGGACAGGAGACAGCAAGACAGCATATCATTTGAAGATGGAAGATTATGCCAGAATGGACAATAAGATTTCAGCGGCACAGGCTTCTATTGGAATCTCAACTGATATTGCACAGTTGGCGTTGAGTTATTATTTTGAGAATGGAACGAAGGATGAAAATAAGTCCAAGGAACTAAAAGATAACATCATCATTTTGTCAGTGTTGGGTCAGATTAGTATCGATCTGGCGAAGAAGGAGTTCATTATCAATGTGAAGAATGAAATTCAGCGTATCAAATGGTTGGACTGTATGAGACGTGATAAGGATAAAACGGATAATAAGAACACCAATAATAGCATTGAAAAGAATAATGAAGGGAATAATGCTAAGAAAAATAATGCTGATGAGAACAAGCCAGACGAGAATAAACCCGATAAAGAAAAAGTAATAAAGTACCCGATATTCTATGCTGAAACCAAGAAAGAACGGAATAATAAAAAGTTCAAGCCAGAAGAAGTTGGATTTATAAATTGTCCTATGGATATTATGGCAAAACTCATTGATGAGAAAACAAAGTCATATAAGGCTAGGACATATGTTATTCCGATTTATCGGTTGACAACAGATGAGGTTAAAAATGCTACTCCGAAGAATCGGTACAAAGCAGATAAATTTATCGAGTGTGCTAAACAATACACGGCAGATATAAAAAATCTAAATAATAATATAGAAGATAAGGATAGCAAAAATTATTCCCGTCAGAGACAATATCTTGAAGATAAGTTTATGAATGATGCTACAAAGGGATTGGATCAAGAACAAATTTATTATCTGGTAAAATTATCTTTGGGTAGCGAGTATTCAGCCATTAGAAATATAATGCTGTTATTTCTATATCGGAAATATAAAGATGAGTTGTTAAATTGCTTTGTGAAAAGTAGACGAAAATAGCATAAAAATTTTATTTTATATATAAATTTTTATAGAGGAATATAGTTAAATGAAAAATCCCTTATGAAGAAGATTGAAGTATATCTGAACAGAACGTAAGCTAAGTAGGATATACTTTTTATCATATTCCGCCGT
>ENA-OOWO01000141-OOWO01000141.1-human-gut-metagenome-genome-assembly--contig:-NODE-141-length-44672-cov-3.418899_pt1 | contig 44672 bp, 40 predicted proteins | sample MGYA00241579_ERZ501327 | MGnify/ENA primary metagenome ERZ501327 (study PRJEB25962, sample SAMEA2042836) | human gut metagenome | biome: human gut; feature: human-associated habitat; material: faeces...
CTGCCCACTACTATATCTGGCTTAGTTTGATGAAGGAGAATTGAATATGGGAGAAAAGAAAGGTAAGAATACAGTTTTTTATGTATCACTGATCATCGTCGGCATTATAGCAGTCTGGTCAGTTGCATTTAATGATAGTTTTACGGTAGTAGCTAATGCGGCATTTAAAGTTTTGACCACAGATTTTGGATGGTTATATCTGGTTTCTATGATTATATTTTTTGGCTTTATTGTATATTTTGCATTTGGAAAATATGGAAAAATTCGTTTAGGAAGCGATGATTCCAGACCGGAATATAGTAATATAACATGGTTTGGACTTCTATTTGGATGTGGAATGGGAGTTGGTCTTGTATTCTGGGGAGTAGCTGAGCCGCTTACTTATTATCTGAATCCGCCAGATGGAATTGAAGCAGCATCTCAGGCATCTGCAAACTTTGCATTTGAGAATTTCTTTATGCACTGGGGAATTCTTCCATGGGCAAACTATGCAGTTATCGGTCTTGCACTTGCATACTTTATGTTCCGTAAGAACAAAAAAGGTTTGTTAAGTGTTATGCTTGAGCCGTTAATTGGTGAGAAGCTTGCAAATGGATGGCTTGGCAAGGTTGTTGATATTCTTGGTGTATTTGCGACAGTTGCAGGAGTTGTAACATCTCTTGGACTTGGAACATTGCAGATTAATGCCGGATTTAATTATTTATTTGGTGTCCCAATCAATTTAGTAGTAGAAATTATTATTATTATAATTGTATCATTTCTTTATATTGGATCCGCAGTATCCGGGCTGGATAAAGGAATTAAGATTATTTCTGATACAAACCTTTATGTTGCAATCGGACTTTTGGCAGTATGCTTTATAGTGGGACCAAAAGTAGAGACTTTGAATGCATTTGTAAATGGTATGGGTCAGTATATCGGTAATTTTATTCCAACTGCACTTAAGATTAATTCTTATAGTGACAATAGTTGGTTCGGAAGCTGGAGACTGTTTTACTGGGCATGGTTCATTGCATGGTCACCGTTCGTTGGAGTATTTGTAGCACGTATCTCTAAAGGACGGACTATTCGAGAATTTGTACTTGGTGTAGTACTTGTACCGACAATTGCTTCCTGTATTTGGGGGGCAGTATTTGGTAACCTTGGTATCAACCTTGGAGAAAAAGGTCTTATGGCGATTGAAAAGCTCCAGGAAGCGGTAGCAACACCGGAGGTTGGACTTTTCGTAGTGCTTGGACAATATCCGCTTGGATTTATTTTATCACTGGTAGCCTTGGTATCCTTGTGTGCATTCTTTGTAACATCTGCAAATTCAGGAGTTTATGTACTGTCTATGCTGTCAACGGACGGTGCAATCAATCCTCCAAATGGCAGAAAGATTCTCTGGGGAGTTATCCAGTCAGTTATGGCGATCGGACTTCTGATGGCTGGTGGATTGAAACCGCTTCAGACAATCTCACTTGTAGCAGCGTTCTTATTTATCTTTGTAATGTTTGGAACGATTGCAGCATTTATTAAAGTGTTGAAGGAAGAAAAGGCATAGTGAAAATGTTTTTTTCAAAATAATTAAATACAAAAAGCTGAAGAAGGAATGTGTGGAGCATTCTTGGATATATCAGGTGAGAAAAAGAGCTGAAGAATTCGAATCCTTCAGCTCTTTTGATTAAACAATTCTGTAAAACGACAATGTTTGTATATGGGTTTTAATAAGTGTTTTTAATCTAAATCAATATTATAGGATGTAAGCGCTCTGCGGATAAACGAAACAGTTGTCGCAGTCGCCTCTTCAATTGACAAATATTCAGAGTCTTCCCGTAATGTCTCTAACATACCACGATAAAGCATAATATTCATTGTTGCCAGATTGTGAATGTCTGATTCTGGGAGAAAAATATTCTCTTTATTCAAAGAATCAGTCAATGATAAAAATTCACGTTCTGAGAAATTAGCAGATGAAAGCATATTTTTGTAATTTGCAGCATCTTCACTCCAACTTTCAGGAAAAATATCATAATAAGCGTGAAAATAGTAGGAAAAATCCCAGTTCGTATCTGCATGCTTAAAGAATAGCAGCCAGAAAATGTCTGGATGTGAGAAGGAGTGGAGACAGAAGCATTCCCAAATTTTCAGATATCTTTCAAGTGGCCTTGTAACCGGTTCTAAGTAGGCCGGCAGATCCTTAGCATATTGATCCAGATATTTCATAGCTGAAAAAATTCTCAGTTCTTCAAAATCTGAAAAATAATGATAAAGAGTCGCACTGTTATAGCCGGCTTTTTCTGCAGTTTTCCGAATAGATAAGCTGTCGATACCTTCTTCTTCAATGATCTCCAATGCAGCATTGATGAAGTAGCCCATAGTTTGCTGTCTGTACATTTGTTTACGATCTTTTTGTTGCATAAAAAATCCCCCAATAAAAAGTACTAAGACAAGCCTGCCCTAGTCATGGTATTTATTATATATGAAATACACGAAAAAAGCGAGTAAAATTGTTTGAATTAGTGGAAAATAGTAGATGAGATATAGTAGATATGTTAACAAAGAAAACGACGAACTCTGCCATGGTTTGCCGTTTCCTTTGCTGAATTAAAGAGTAATAGTGATTCAGATAGTATTGAAATTATTTGGCTGCTTTTTCGGCAAATGTAGTCGTTACCAGTTTATCGTACGGTGCACGTGTGTCAAGTTCTTCTGCGCTTTCCAGAATGTCCTGTAAAAGTTCAAAACTTTTTTTCTCAAATATGAGGTTATCTTTCCATGTGTCCTGTTCATAATAACGGCTCACAATTGTTTCTATTGTATTAAGATTTGTTTCTTTAAACTGAGGTGCAATTGCTTCTGCAATTTCTTTTGGTGTATGTTTCTGTACATAATCCATACCTTTTTGCAATGCATCTGTAAATCCTTGAATTACATCTGCATTCTTCTCGATATAACTTTTCTTTGCTGAAAATGCAGTATAAGGTACATAGCCGCTGTCTGTACCGAGAGAAGCAACTACATATCCCTTTTCCTCTTTTTCCAAATTTGTGGCTCCTGGTTCGAACTCAACTGTAAAATCAGCATTTCCTTCTGCAAATGCTGCTGCTGTAGAGCCAAAATCAATGCTCTGATCTATAATCAGATCTTTCGAAGGATCAATCCCATTTTGCCTTAAAATATACTCAAATACCATTTCTGGCATGCCACCTTTTCGTCCACCAAGTACTTTTTTATCTTTCAAATCAGTCCAATGAAAGTCGGGGATTTCTTCTCTTGCTACTAGAAAATTTCCTGCACGTTGTGTAAGTTGTGCAAAGTTCACGACATAATCATTGGCTCCTTCATTGTAAGCATAAATTGAAGCTTCAGACCCCATAAATCCAATATCGGCGGTTCCGGATATGACTGCGGTCATGGTCTTATCAGCCCCAAATCCTGTGACCAGGTTGAGATTAATACCTTCTTCTTCAAAATAACCTTTTTCAATAGCAACATACATAGGTGCATAAAAGATAGAATGAGCTACTTCATTAAGTGTTACTGGCGTAAGGTTTTCTTCTTTGTTTGTTTTATCAGTGTTTATAATGGCTGAAGCATGTTTTGTCTCTTTTGTCTGGGAACAGCCAAGAGAGCTGTCATTGACAATGCAAGAAGTAAAAGAAGTACAGAAATACGTTTTATCATATAGTCCTCCGTTAATAATTTTTTATGTTATATAGTATATTCAGTGTTGTAAAACAGGTGCTGCTTTAATGAAGTGTATTTATAAATTGTAACAGAATCTTAAACAGTAGTTTGTTTGGCAAATGGTGGGGCATAATAGAGAAACATATAATTGACATTATAAAACATATGGCGTATTCTGAATGAAATGGGGAGTATTTGTATGCTCCCCCACAGAATACAATTCAGAGGCATAGAAAGAACTTTGAAAGCATTCTTGAATACATATAATAGAAGAAACAGGAGAAAGACTATGAAGAAAATCGGATTTATCGGTGTTGGAATCATGGGGAAGTCCATGGTCAAAAATCTTATGAAAGCGGGATTTGAACTACATATATATGCAAGAACAAAGAGTAAAGTGAATGATGTGATAGAGGAAGGTGCTATCTTTCATGAGACGATTGGAGAATGTGTAAGAGCAAGTGAAGCTGTGATTACGATGGTAGGATTTCCTCAGGATGTGGAAGAAGTTTATTTTGATGAAGGAAATATTATGGATCAGGCAGAGAAAGGAATGTATCTGATTGATATGACAACGACCAGTCCGATGATTTCCAAGAAAATATATGAAGAAGGTAAAAAGAAAGGAGTTCATGTTGTAGATGCACCGGTGACCGGAGGTGATACAGGAGCAAAGGCAGGAACACTTTCTATTCTGGTCGGTGGCAACAAGGAAGATTATGAGGCTTGTATGCCGTTATTTGAAGCTATGGGAACGAATATCAATTATCAGGGAGAAGCTGGATGTGGACAGCATGCCAAGATGGTGAATCAGATCATGATTGCCGGAACCATGTCAGGACTTTGTGAGGCACTTAGCTATGCAAAAGCAAAAGATTTGGATTGTGAGACTGTATTAAAATCTGTTGCGACAGGAGCAGCCGGAAGTAAGCAGCTAGATTTCTTTGGAGAGAAGATACTACACGGAGATTATACTCCTGGATTTTTTATGAAACATTTTATTAAGGATATGAAGATTGCTTTGATTGAGGCAAATCAGTGTGAGCTGGATTTGGATGTGCTTAGTCAGACACTTGCAAATTATGAAGTTTTGGAAGCAGAAGGGTATGGTGATCTTGGAACACAAGCGTTGATTAAATATTATGAAGAAGGTTACAATGAAGAAATCATTGAAGACTAAGATGGAAAGATTCAACAGAAATTAGAATGTGGAAACTAAGATGGAAAGATTCTGTGGAAACGTTGACATTTTCCTTGAAATCCGATATCATATACTTTATCGGGTAAAAGCGCTAAAGCGTCAAAGCTATAAAGGATTTTGAAATTTCAGTATGGAAAGAGGATAATTGAAATCATTTGAAGCTTTGTGCCAGAAAGGGGAATAATTAGCAATGCCTATTACGGATATTTTGGAGAAAAATTGTCGCCTGTACGGCGATGACGTCTGTCTAGTAGAGATTAATCCAGAGATGCCAGAGACAAAAAGGAGCACGTGGAAGGAGTATGATTTGATTGAACCATCCCGTGCACCATATTACAGACGCGAAATTACATGGAATGTATTCAATGAGAAAGCAAATCGATTTGCAAATCTGCTTCTGGAACGCGGAGTCCAAAAAGGGGACAAGGTCGGAATCCTTTTGATGAATTGTCTGGAGTGGCTGCCGATTTATTTTGGTATTCTGAAAACGGGAGCTTTGGCAGTACCGCTGAACTTCCGTTATTCAGCCGATGAGATTAAATATTGTGTAGAACTGGCGGATGTAGATATTTTAGTGTTCGGACCGGAATTTATCGGACGTGTGGAGGAGATTGCGGACGATATCGGAAGAGGAAGACTTCTGTATTTTGTAGGCGATGGCTGTCCGGGATTTGCAGAAGATTATACTTCGCATACAGCAAACTGTTCCAGTCAGTCACCAAAGATTGACATTGTAGATGAAGATGATGCAGCAATTTATTTTTCTTCTGGAACAACAGGATTTCCAAAAGCAATTTTACATAATCATGAATCTCTGATGCATGCTGCACGAGTAGAGCAGAATCATCATGGACAGACAAAGGACGATGTGTTTTTATGTATTCCGCCACTTTACCATACAGGGGCTAAGATGCATTGGTTTGGAAGTCTTTTGACAGGTGGAAAGGCGGTCCTTTTGAAAGGAACGAATCCGAAGACAATTCTTCGTGCAGTTTCAGAGGAAAAATGTACTATCGTATGGCTGCTCGTACCGTGGGCACAGGATTTACTTCTTGCAATTGATAACAAAGATGTAGATTTGAAGGATTATGATCTGGAGCAGTGGAGACTTATGCATATCGGTGCGCAGCCGGTACCGCCAAGTCTGATTCGTCACTGGAAGGAATATTTCCCAAATCATAAATATGATACAAACTATGGATTGAGTGAATCTATTGGACCAGGATGTGTGCATCTCGGATTGGATCATATTGATAAAGTCGGTGCGATCGGTAAAGCCGGATATGGATGGGAAGCTAAGATTATCGATGAACAGGGCGAGACGGTAAAACAGGGCGAGACCGGAGAACTTGCGGTCAAAGGACCAGGCGTCATGACCTGTTACTACAGAGATCCGAAGGCAACAGCAGAAGTTCTGCATGACGGATGGCTGTATACCGGAGACATGGCGATGGAAGACGAAGACGGATTTATCTTCCTTGTTGACCGTAAGAAAGATGTCATCATCAGTGGTGGTGAGAATATCTATCCGGTACAGATTGAAGACTTCTTACGTACCAATGAAGCTATTTTGGATGTGGCGGTTATTGGACTTGCAGATCACAGACTGGGAGAAATTTCAGCAGCAATCATTGAACTGAAACCGGGAGTTGAATGTACAGAAGAAGATATTCAGGAATTCTGTAAGAAACTTCCGAGATATAAGAGACCTCGTAAGATCATCTTTGCAGATGTTCCGCGTAATCCTACCGGAAAGATTGAAAAACCAAAGCTTCGTGAAAAATACGGAGCAACACATCTGGTTGCGGCACAGAACCAGGGATAATAAAATATGTAAAAATGTCATCTCTTTTGCAGGAAAAATCTGCAGAGAGATGGCATTTTTTTACGGACGTGTTTATAATAGTGGAGAAATAAATAATAAGAGCAGACTGGAGCTGAATATAGAATGAACACCAATGAGAAAAAAGAGATTACAATCCGGATTGCAAAAGAAGAGGATGCGGAAGAACTGCTTGCAATCTATGCGCCTTATATAGAATATACAGTGATTACATATGAATATGATGTGCCGACGGTGGAAGAATTCCGAGGACGGATCCGGCATGTATTGGAGAGATATCCATATCTTGTGGCGGAGGTGAATGGAGAAATATGTGGATATGCATATGCAAGTGCTTTTCACGAGAGACCGGCAGGAGGATGGAATGTAGAGACGTCTATCTACGTGGATCAGAATAAAAAAGGAAGGGGTATCGGGACAAAATTATACGACATGCTGGAGAAGATATTAAAGCGGCAGAATGTGTTAAATATGAATGCGTGTATTGCATGTACCGAGCATGAAGATGAATACCTGACGAATGCAAGTATCCATTACCATGAACATTTGGGATATCGTATGGTCGGCTGGTTCACAAATTGTGGATATAAATTCCACAGATGGTACAATCTGGCATGGATGGAAAAAGAGATTGGAGAACACGTGGCAGATCAGCCGCCGGTGATCGCGTTCACGGATATAGTAGAAGATATTTCTTTACAGAACGGAGAACTCCGTTTATAATATGCATGTTAAAATAATTGAAAATACAAGGTTCTCCGAAGCCTTCATGCCTAAGATCCATAAAAATTGTGATGATGGGATGTCGGCCAGGAATGACAGGTCTGTCAGTTCCTCAGGGTAGATAGGGAAACGTATCTGCCTCCCGCGTATTTGGAAAGGAGAGCAGCACCTTTGTTTACCAAAGCACATAGGAGAAGCTGTCAAAGCATTCGTAAAAAATGTCACAGGCAGATTCTCTTATATTTCGCCTGCTCTTTTTTCGGAAAGAGCAGGTTTTTAATATATGAAAACAGAATCAGATAAGAAAAAATCCGGAATCAGTGCCATAATCCTCTGTGGAGGGAAAAGTACCCGGATGGGGAAGGATAAAGCAGGACTTCTGATTGGAAAGAAGACATTTTTACAACAGATCGAAGAACATGTAAGTGGTGCGGATGAGGTGCTGCTTTCGGTAAAAGACCGGCGGGATTATCCGGAGATAGAGGCAAGACATATCGAAGATCTGGAACAGGACAAAGGACCGTTGATGGGTCTGTGCTCGGCGCTGAAAGAATGCAGCCATGAACGGGTCTGGGTGATATCCTGTGATATGCCGCTGGTTGACTGGGATGTGGCGCAGGAACTGGAAGACTATCTGATGGATGGGATTGATGCAGTGATCCCGGTAGACAAGACCGGGAAAAAATATGTGCTCTGTGCATGGTACAGGAAATCTGTATGGAAGATATTGGAAGAACAGTTAAAGACCGGGGATTATAAAGTGCAGCATGTACTGGAAAATCTGAGGGTATGTTATGTGGCAGTTCAGGGAATTACAGACGGACCGGGGAAATTTTATAATATAAATACACCAGAAGAATATCGGAAAATAATACCAGAGAAAATAAAAGAAAAAGCACAGCAGACCCCGGTTGTATCGTTTGTGGCCTATTCCGGCACCGGTAAGACGACATTTCTGGAAAAACTGATTCCGAAGCTGAAAGCATATGGGCTTAAGATTGCGATCGTAAAGCATGACGGACACCGGTTTGATATCGATCACGAAGGCAAAGACAGTGACCGCTTTACCAAAGCCGGAGCAGACGTGACCGGTCTGATCTCCTCGGAGAAAGCGGTGCTGATGGACAACAGAACAGTTGATCCGGAAGAATTCCTGAAAAAGATAGATGGTGTGGATCTGATTCTGACAGAGGGATTCAAGCACGGACCGTGGCCGAAGATTATGCTGCACCGGAAAGAAAACGGGAAACCGATGCCGTTACGACCGGAAGAATGTCTGGCAGTGATCAGTGATGTGGATGTGGAGGACTGTGAAAATGTGTTCCCGTTGGACGATGTTGGGAAAACGGCGGTTTTTTTACTTCAGTATATACAGCAGAATATGCAACATATAGAAAATCTATAGTAGAGTATGAAACGGAATGTGCCTGGATGACAGGTACAAGATGATAGATACATTGATAAGAATTGAAACGAGAAACGATAAAGAAACGAGGCGGAAAAAGTATGAAACTGATCAGAACAGAAGATGCAGTGGGACATGTGTTATGTCATGATATGACGCAGATCATTCCGGGAGTGATCAAAGATGCGAGATTTCGGAAGGGACATATTGTCACAGAAGAAGATATTCCGGTGCTTCTTTCCATAGGGAAAGAACATCTGTATGTCTGGGAGAAGACAGAAGGCATGCTTCATGAGGATGAAGGTGCGGAACGTCTGCGCAGGATCACGCAGAATGAAAATATGCATCCGTCAGTTGTAAAAGAAGGCAAAATTGAACTGCTTGCGGATGTCGACGGATTATTCCAGGTGGATGTCGAACGATTATATGATGTGAACAGTGTGGATGAGATCATGATCGCAACCAGACACACGAACACAGCGGTAAAAAAAGGCGACAAGCTCGCAGGAATGCGGGTGATTCCGCTGATCATAGATGAAAAGAGACTGGAAGAAGCAGAAAAAAAGGCGGGTCCGGAACCGTTATTGAAGGTAACACCGTGGAAATTAAAGACGGCAGGTGTGATCACAACCGGAAGTGAAGTCTATAAAGGACTAATCAAAGACCAGTTTACTCCTATAGTGGAAAAGAAGCTGGAGACATTTGGAATCCAGATGACAAAGCATGTATTATGCAGTGATGATACGAAAATGATCACGGACGCAATTGCAGAAATGAAGGAAGCGGGAGTGGATCTGATTATCTGTACGGGCGGGATGAGTGTAGATCCGGATGATAAGACACCGGGTGCAATCAAGGCTTCCGGAGCGGAAATCGTCACATATGGGGCACCGACACTGCCGGGTGCGATGTTGTGTCTGGCTTACTTTGAAGACGATACACCAATCGTGGGACTGCCGGGCTGTGTGATGTATGCAAAAGCAACCGTATTCGATCTGATCCTGCCGAGAATGGCAGCAGGGATTAAGATTGAGCGGAGAGATATTATCCGGATGGGACACGGAGGACTCTGTCTTGGTTGTAAAGAGTGCCATTATCCGGTCTGTCCATTCGGAAAGGAGGCGTAAAGGTGGAACCATCCCGAGTGACACTTGAAGAGGCACAGGAATTATTTCAAATCTGTATGCCGGGAATAAAAAAAGAAGAAAAACCGGCAGCAGACTGTCTGGGACAGATTCTGGCAGAGCCGGTATATGCGGCAGTAACCCAGCCGCCGTTTCCAAGGTCAGCGATGGATGGATTTGCACTGAGAAGCCGGGACGTCTGCGGGGCAGATCTTGAGCATCCGGTTACCTTGGAAGTTGCCGGGTGTGTGTATGCGGGACAAAAGACAGAGCTTATACTGGAACCACATCAGGCAGTCCGGATCATGACCGGAGCAATGATACCGGAAGGAGCAGACTGTGTAGTAAAACAGGAAGATACGGATTATGTAAGAATAGCAGATCCGGATCCGGACAGGAAAACAATCAAAATTTATAATAATGTGGGACCGGGAGAAAATTACTGCCCGAAAGGAGAAGATTTTTCTGCCGGGGAATTGCTGGCAGAAGCCGGACTTTTGGTGGATTCTTATCTGCTGGCGGCAGTTACGTCTGCGGGAGTACGGGACATTACTGTATATAGAAGACTTAGGGCTGCAGTGATTACAACCGGTGATGAGCTGCAGAATGCAGATACATCATTAGAACCCGGGAAAATCTATGATGCAAATGGAATCTGGCTGTGTGCGAGATTAAGAGAGATGGGCTGTGAGATACTACAGTATGAAACCGCGGGAGATGACAGGGACAAGATCGCAGACAAGATCAGTGAGGTATTAAAAGAAGCAGATCTGATCCTGACAACCGGAGGGGTATCAGTAGGAGATAAGGATCTCGTTCCGGATGTCATAGAAAGCCTGAACGGCAGGGGACTATTTCACGGGATACGGGTAAAACCCGGAATGCCGACAATGCTTTCGGTAGTAGAGGACATCCCTGTTCTGTCGCTTTCCGGTAATCCATTTGCAGTGGCGGCATTATTTGAATTATTAGTCGGCGGATATCTGGCGGACAGGGCAGAAGAGGTATATATACAGAAGAAAGAGACAAAAGTGCTGAGACAGACATTTGTAAAGACCGGGAAGCCAAAACGGATCGTAAAAGGAAAATGTGATGAGGAAGGCGTGTTCCTTCCGCAGATTCAGAGAAACGGACAGCTTAAGAATGGGATTGGCAGCAATTGTCTGGTGGTATTCCCGGAGGGAGAACGGACCTATCCGGAAGGAGAAAAAGTTCAGGTGATCCGGATATGATAAGGAAGGAGTAATCATGGGAGAATTTACGCATTTCAATGAACAGGGGCATGCAGTGATGGTCGATGTCAGTGAAAAAGCAGACACGATGCGTGAGGCAACGGCAATGGGAAGAATCCGCATGTCGAAGGAATGTTTTGAAAAAGTAAAGACGGGTGGAATGAAAAAGGGAGATGTCCTGGGAACTGCAAGGATTGCAGGAATCATGGGGGCGAAGAGAACATCAGAGCTGATCCCGTTGTGCCATATCCTGAACCTGAGCAAGGTTACAGTGGAATTTGAATATATAGAGGAAACCTGTGAGATTGAAGCACGGTGTACGACGAAGACGGTCGGGAAGACCGGTGTAGAGATGGAAGCACTTACCGGAGTTCAGGTGGCACTGCTTACGATTTATGATATGTGTAAGGCGGTCGACAAAGGCATGTGCATGACCGGTATCCGTTTATTGAAAAAAACAGGTGGAAAAAGCGGCATATGGGAAGCTGACCGGGAGACGGAGCTATGATTGATGCGGCAGGAAGAGCGATTGATTATATGCGGATCTCCATTACGGACCGCTGTAATTTAAGATGCAGATATTGTATGCCGGACGGAATCACGCAGATATCCATGGCGGAGATCCTGACGTATGAAGAGATCCGGAAAGTGTGCATACTTGCAGCAGAGCTTGGTATTCAGAAGATCAAGATTACAGGCGGGGAACCGCTGGTGCGGAAAGGATGCGCCGATCTGATTGGAATGATAAAAAATATTTCGGGAATCACACAGGTCACGATGACGACGAATGGCGTTCTGTTACAAGACAATCTGGAAGCGTTAAAGAAGGCCGGACTGGACGGGATCAATATCAGTCTGGATACGCTTGATCGTGAAAAATATCAAGAGATTACCGGAACCGACGCCTGTGAAACAGTACGGCAGGCAGTAGCGGCCGCCGCAGAAAGTGGGATACGGACAAAGGTGAATACGGTGTTGCAGTCTGACGGTGACAAAACGGAATGGAAGGCATTGATCACACTGGCTGAAAGCCTGCCGGTTGATGTAAGATTTATAGAACTCATGCCGATCGGTTATGGAAAGGAGAATACAGGTGTGTCGAATCTGGAACTTCTGGATGAGATACGGAAGGTATATCCAGATATCCGAAAGGACAGTAAGATACACGGCAATGGACCTGCGGTATATTATCAGATTCCAGGATTCACTGGCGGTATCGGATTTATCAGTGCGATGCACGGTAAGTTCTGTAAGAACTGCAACCGCATCCGGCTGACTTCGACCGGAGACCTGAAGCCGTGTTTGTGTTATGGGGATACCTATCCATTGAAAGATTTACTGCGGAATGGAACAGAGGAAGAGATAAGAAAACAGATAAAACGAGCCATTGAACAGAAACCGGCAGCGCACTGCTTTGAAGAGCCGGGAGCGATTACGGAAGCACATCAGATGGCACAGATTGGAGGATAAAAGACAGGATGAATCAGAAGAAAGGCGTGATCAGAGGAATCTGTATCAGTCCCAGAAGAGGAACTGCCAAGTATCCGGTAGAAACGGCAAAGATCGTGCCGGACTGGGGCATTGAAGAAGATGCACATGGCGGAAAATGGCACAGACAGATCAGTCTTCTTGCACTGGAGAAGATTGAAGCATTCCGGGAAAAGGGAGCGGATGTAGATTTTGGGGCATTTGGAGAAAATCTGATCGTAGAGGGATTTGATTTAAGAAATGTTCCGGTTGATTCCGAAATACGGATCGGAGATGCAGTCAGGCTGAAAGTCACACAGATTGGAAAGGAATGCCACAGCCACTGTGCGATCTATCAGCGGATGGGAGACTGTATTATGCCAAGAGAAGGCATTTTCGCAGAAGTACTGACAGGTGGAATGATCCGTGTGGGTGACTGTGTGGAAGTCGTAATGCCGCAGGAAGACCGCCCATACAGTGTAGCCGTGATCACGCTGAGTGACAAAGCATTTGCCGGAGAACGAGATGACCTAAGCGGTCCGGCAATAGAAAAGATATTAAAAGACAGTGAAGAAAAAGATCATATCAGATTTGACATAAAAGAGACCATTCTTCTGCCGGATGGTGAAGAAGGATTAAAGAAACAGCTGATCCGTCTGGCGGATCAGAGACAGGTTGACCTGATCCTGACAACAGGCGGGACAGGATTTGCCCCAAGAGACATGACGCCGGAGGCCACGAACGCTGTCTGCGACCGGATGGCAAACGGAATTGCAGATGCAATCCGTAATTATTCGATGACGATCACAGACCGTGCAATGTTCAGCCGGGCAGTGTCGGGACTGCGGAAGAAGACACTCATTATCAATCTCCCGGGGAGCCCGAAAGCAGTGACGGAAGCACTGGAGTATATTCTTCCGAAACTTCCTCATGGACTGGATGTCCTGAGAGGAAATGTACAGGAATGTGGCAGAAAATAATCCTATTACAGATACAGTAACTGGTAAATTTATCAGACAAGAGAAAAGGAGAAACGTATTATGAAGAACCAGATGGCAAAAAGGATTGCATCTGTCCTCCTGGCAGGAGTGATGCTAGTTTCACTGGCAGCATGCGGAGAAAATAAAAAGACAGAAGAAAAGAAGAAAGATGACAGCAAAAAGAGCAGCAAGAAAGAGACAGAGATCCAGGTATTCATCGCAGCAAGCCTGAACACGGTTATGACAGAGCTTGCAAAAGAGTACAACGAAGATCATCCGGAAGTGAAGATCACATTTAATGCAGACAGCTCCGGAACACTGCTGACACAGATCGAAGAGGGATATGAGTGTGACCTGTTCTTCTCTGCAGCACAGAAACAGATGGATCAGCTTGAGGCTGACGGACTGGTAGTAGAAGGAACCCGCCATAATGTAGTGAACAATCAGGTAGTCGTTATCACATTAAAGGACAGTGATACAGCAGTAACCGGGCTTGAAAACTTAAATGAGGCAAAGAGCATTGCACTTGCAGGCGGAAGTGTACCAGTTGGAAAATACACCCGTCAGGCGTTGATGAATCTCGGAATTCTGGACAAAGTAGACGATGCGTCTACCATCACAACAGAACAGGTTTCTGAAGCTCTTGGTGGAGCAGAAATCAGTGAGCAGGCAAATGTAAGCAAGGTGCTGATCACCGTTACAGAGGGTGCATGCGAAGTTGGAACAACTTATTATTCTGATACATACGGATATGAGGATCAGATCAAGATCCTTCAGACAGTAAGCTATGATCTGACAGGTAATGTGATTTATCCGATCTGCCGTGTGGAAAATAAAGAGGCAGATGATGCAAAGAAAAAAGCAGCCGATGATTTCCTTGCATATGTAACATCCGATGACGCAAAGAAGATCTTTGACAGCTACTATTTCGATACAAACGTAGAGTAAAAGAGGAACGATATGGAAGAAATAAGACAGATCCTTGCAGGACTTGACTGGAGTCCGCTTTTCATTTCAATCAAAACAGGAATCGCAGCAACGATCGTGTCATTCTTCCTGGGAATATGGGCAGCAAGAAAGATGCTGAAAGCGAAGACGGGTCTCAGGGCTGTGCTGGATGGGATTCTGACACTGCCGCTGGTGCTTCCGCCGACGGTTGCAGGATTTTTCCTGCTGCTCATTTTCAGTACGAGAAGAACCGTTGGATCGTATCTTTATACGACATTTGATATCAAGATCGTACAGTCCTGGGCAGGATGCGTGATCGCGGCAACTGTGATTGCATTTCCACTGATGTACCGGAATGCAAGAGCAGCATTTGAACAGGTGGATGTGAACCTGATCTATGCGGCGCAGACGCTCGGTATGCCGGAGTGGAAGATTTTCTGGAGGGTGATCATGCCGGCGGCAGGTCCTGGAGTTGCATCCGGTACAATTCTTGCATTTGCAAGAGCGCTTGGAGAATATGGTGCGACCTCCATGCTTGCGGGCAATATTCCAGGAAAGACGGCAACCATTTCCCAGAGGATTGCAATGGTCATCCAGGACGGTGATTATCAGACGGCAGGTGTGTGGGTCGGAATTGTAATCCTGATCGCATTCGGAATAGTAGTACTTATGAATCTGGCATTTGGAAAGGGAATGAAACATACAAAGCAATGGTAGAACTAGAGATAAAAAAACAGTATGAAAAATTCAGGCTGGATGTTGCCTTTAAAAGTGAAAAAAAGCGGATCGGAATCCTGGGCGCTTCCGGATGTGGGAAAAGCCTGACCTTGAAAAGTATTGCCGGGATCGAAAGACCGGAAAAAGGGCGGATCGTGATTGACGGAGTTACCCTTTTTGATGCCGGAAAAAAGATTTTTCTGAAGCCACAAAAAAGGAAAGTCGGTTATCTTTTTCAGAATTATGCGTTGTTTCCGAACATGACCGTGGAGCAGAATATCGGGATTGGATTTACTGGAAACAAAGAAGATAAGCAGAAAATGGTAGAACAGCTGATCCATCATTTCCAGCTGGACGGACTGGAAAAGCTTTATCCGTCAAAGCTTTCCGGCGGACAGCAGCAGAGAACGGCACTGGCACGGATTATGGCATATGAACCGGACGTAATCCTTCTGGATGAACCATTTTCGGCACTGGATGCGTATCTTCGGGAGCGGATGCTGACCGAGCTGATGGAAATACTGAGTGATTATGAAGGTACGGTGATCATGGTGTCCCACAGCAGGGATGAAATCTACAGCTTCAGTGAAGAGGTTCTGGTAATTGAAGATGGACATGGAATCCGCCTGGGTCCGGTAAAAGAAGTATTTAATGCACCGCGCTATAAGACAGCGGCAAGACTTACCGGATGTAAAAATATTGCAGATGTTTACCGGATGGATGCGCAGACGGTGTATGTGAAAGACTGGGATGTGCAGCTGATTTTTAAAGGACGCAGTGTGCCGGAGAATGTGAAGGCAATCGGGATCCGAGCTCATGATCTGATTCCGGTGTATGGAACGATATCCGGGGCTATGCTGAAAGTTAAAGAATGGAAAAGTGTGGATTATCCATTTGAACGAAAATATTTTATCCAATGCGAGTCGGGATGTGAGGACTTCTGCTGGTTTGTCCAAAGAGAGATTTCTGCCACTCTGGAAGAAAAAGGAATGCCGGATGCACTCGCATTTCCGGAAGAAAAAGTGCTGTTCCTTGAAGGATAGCGTGGCAGATGCTATAATGGACAAATAGAGAAAACGGGCAGAAGGTGGCAGCATAAATGCAGAAAGAACAAGAAAGGGAAGCGATTTACCGGAGCATTTTCTTTTGTGATATGGATCGGAAGAAGGCGGATGTGATCATTAACCGGTTAGGCGGCAGAACCGTAACCTATGACAAGGGCGAAATCATCATAAGAGAAAGAGAAAAACTGAACAATATCGGAATCCTGCTTGACGGGGTACTCTGTAAAGTGCAGTATTACCGGGATGGAACTGAGCAGCTGGTCCAGAAGCTTGTCAGCTCGTTTGTTGTGGGAGTGGAGATTGCGGTCAGTGAAAAAAAGACGAGTCCTTATGATGTTTATGCATCGGAACAGGCACACATTTTCTGGTTTCCTGTACGGGCGATGGAAGAAGAGGGCGTTCTGGATCTGCGTGAGAGGATTGAGTTTTACAAGAAAACGGTTCATTTCCTTGCAAATGAAGATATCCGCAAGTGCAGGAAGATTGAATTGCTGTCGATTAGAGGAATCCGGGAAAGAATCGAGCAGTATCTGAGAATTCAGCAAAGACGCCATAAAAGCAATGCCTTTGATATTGAATTTAACAGAGAACAGATGGCAAATTATCTGGGGATCAACCGGAGTGTGCTGTCACATGAGTTGAAAAAAATGGAAAAAGAGGGGATTTTGAAGGTCAGAAAGAATCATTTTGAGCTGGCTGATAAAGAATAAAACAGAATTTCTGCTGAAAATATCGAAAAGTGGTTGGTTTTTATCAGAATATAGTTTATAATGAAAAAAGGATTAGGCGGCAAGGAGGTTCTTTATGGCATCGTCAAAAAATTATACAGAAGTTTTGATAGGCGGCAAAGTATTCACCCTGAGCGGATTTGAAAGCGAAGATTATCTGCAGAAGGTATCCACTTATCTGAACCATAAAATCGAGGAATGTACAAGCAGCGATGGATATCGCAAGCAGAGTGCGGAAGCCAGAAGTGTGCTTCTTGCTTTAAATATAGCAGATGATTATTTTAAAGCCAAGAAACAGGGCGGCGCATTAGAAAGCGACATCGAGGCAAAAGACAAAGAGATGTACGATTTAAAGCATGAACTGATCTCAGTACAGATCAAGTATGAGAATGCTGAAAAAGCACTGGATAAACTCAAGGCAGAGAACCAGGAACTTCAGATGAAGATCGTACAGCTTGAAACAGAAATGAAAAATCACCGTACAAAATAGACTGTCCTGAGGCAGTCTATTTTTGATACTCCGGTATACAAAGAGAAATGTCTGCAACACAGGGACTTTGTATACAGGTTATTTAAAGATAGAGGAGTTATATGAAAGACAGAGTTGAAATCCTTGCACCGGCAGGGAGTATGGAGTGCCTGAAAGCGGCAATTGCAGCAGGAGCTGATGCGGTATATACAGGGGGAGCCCTTTTCGGGGCACGTGCTTATGCACATAACCTGACGGAGGAAGAACTTTTAGAGGCAATTGATTATGTGCATTTGCATGGAAGAAGACTGTATCTGACCGTGAATACACTGATCAAAGACCGTGAGATGGAAAAACAGATGTATGACTATCTGCTCCCTTATTACCGGCAGGGGCTGGATGCGGTGATCGTGCAGGATATCGGACTGTTCCGTTTTATCCGGAAGCATTTTCCAGATCTTCCGATCCACGCAAGTACCCAGATGACGCTTACGGGAGTGGATGGGGCGAAGTTTCTGGAAAAGGAAGGTGCACAGCGGATTGTTACATCCAGAGAACTGAGTATGGCAGAGGTGAAAAAGATTGCCGATGAGACAGAGCTTGAGATTGAAAGCTTTGTACATGGTGCACTCTGCTATTGCTATTCCGGTCAGTGCCTGTTCAGCAGTTTTATCGGCGGCAGAAGTGGCAACCGTGGACAGTGCGCACAGCCGTGCAGACTGCTTTACCGGACACCGGAAGCAAAGAGACCACAGTATCTGCTGAGTCTTAAGGATATCTGTACATTGGAACTGATCCCGGAGATGATCGAGAGCGGGATTTATTCCTTCAAGATTGAAGGCCGGATGAAGAAGCCGGAGTATGCGGCAGCAGTCGCTTTCCAGTACCGGAAATATACCGATCTTTATCTGAAATATTACGAAGAATGTCCGGCAGAAGAGGATCCGGCAGCGTATGCGATGAAGAAATACCGTGTCCGCGAGGAGGATCGGCAGATGCTGCTGGATCTCTATAACCGTGGCGGTTTCCATACGGGTTATTATCATACACAGAATGGACGGGAGATGATTTCCTTAAACCGTCCGAACCATGCAGGAGTGCCGGCAGTAAAGGTACTTGCTAAAAAAGGCAGAAATGTGACTGCAAAAGCACTGACAGACCTGTATCCGCAGGATATTATTGAACTCCCGATGCGCAAAGGCAGGGAAAAAGCAGATAATTATACCTGTAAGGATGCAGTCAGAAAAGGAATGAATGTGCAGATCCCAGTATTTGCAGATACCCCGTTCAAGAGGGATGAAATCTGGATGCGCACAAGAAACAGCACATTGATTGACACGCTGCGTGAAGAATTTGTAAATGGAAAAATAAAAGAACGGATCTGCGGAACTTTCCGGCTGTATCCGCAAGAAAAGGCAACGCTTACGGTGAAGTGCCGGGATGCCGAGATTACGGTTGCCGGTGAAAAAGCACAGGAAGCACTGAGCCAGCCGATGAGCAGAGAGCGGATTGAAAAGCAGCTGCGCAAGACGGGAAATACGGAATTTGAATTTTCCTTTTTAAAGGCCGAGATCGGAGAAAAAGTATTTCTTCCGATGCAGAGCCTGAACGAACTTCGAAGGGAAGCACTGGAGACGCTGGAAAAAGTGATCTGTGAGAAATACAGAAGAAGTGGTGAAGTGAAAGATCCGGAAGAAGATAAGACAGAGCTTTCAATGGAAGAAGAGATACTTTCCGGATGGACGGCATCGGTAAGAACCGCAGAACAGATGGAAGTGATTCTGGAAGAAGAAGCAATCGGAAGAATCTATGCGGATTGTACCATGTTCCCTCGCATCTGGGAGAAGGACAGCTATGTGGAGTGGATTACAAAAGTACATGCAGCAGGGAAAGAAATTTATCTGGTCATGCCGTATATTTTCCGGGAAAGAACCCGAAAACAGTATGAAGCTGCATATAACCGGATATTCGGAGCCGGATGGGACGGCATTCTGATCGCCAATTATGAAAGTTTTGCGTTTCTGAAAGAGCATGGTTATACCGGAAGGATTATGACCGATTACAATCTGTATGAATTTAATCAGGAAAGCAGGAAATTCTGGAAGGAAAAGGGAGTTTTTGAATTTACAGCGCCCGTGGAACTGACAGAAAGAGAACTCCAGGATCTCCGGGTAAAGGATGGAGAAGTGATCGTATATGGTTATCTTCCGATGATGATATCTGCAGGATGTATTCAGAAAACGACCAGAGGATGTCTGAAAAAATCCGGACAGACGACAATAACTGACAGATATCGTAATCCATTTGTGGTAAAAAATGAATGTGATTACTGTTATAATATCCTTTACAATTATGTACCATTATATCTGGGAGACCGGATGGAAGAGGTATATCAGATCGGTCCTGGGCGGATCCGACTGATGTTTACTACTGAAAGGCAGCAGGAGGTAAGACAGATTTTAAGTGCGTATTTTGAAGGAAAAGAACTTCCGGAGGGAACGTACACCAGGGGACACTGGAAAAGAGGAATAAAGTAGGTGGAATTTTGGTCAATATAATTGTAGAGCTGTCAAAATATCTGATGATAGCCCTGATGCTGGTCTATACATTTGAATGTTTTGCAGTATTTAATTACGCAGATGAGTATACACAGAGAAGTATTTTCAGAAAGCAGAATGTGCTGATGTTTCTGCTTCATATGATTGCATTTCTGGTGATGTATCTGCAGACAAATGAAACAAAAATGATCGGATTTTACGGGATGCAGGTGGTACTGTTTCTGGCGGTCATTTTGTTGTATACAAAAATTTACCCGCGAGTGTCGCGGCTGGTTGTAAATAATATGTGTATGCTGATGGCAATCGGCTTTATTATGATCACCAGACTTTCGTATTCGCTTGCTGTAAAGCAGTTTATCATTGTCAGTGCATCCGTAGCGATAAGTCTTGTGATCCCGGTCATCATCCGGAAGGTAAAAGCTCTGTCAGAATGGAAAATATTCTATGCAATTGCAGGTGTTGTAATGCTTGGGGTCGTTATCATTGTAGGACGTGTGACTGGGGGAGCGATGCTGAATGTTGCAATCGGAGGTTTTACCCTTCAGCCATCTGAGCTTGTGAAGATCATTTTTGTATTTTTCGTTGCGGCGAGTCTGAAGGATGATACTTCATTTAAGAATATTGTGATCACAACGGCAGTGGCAGCAATGCATGTGCTGATCCTGGTTGTGTCAAAAGACCTTGGTGCGGCGCTGATCATCTTTGCTGTATATCTGATGATGCTCTATGTGGCAAGCAGACAGCCACTTTATGTAATTGCCGGACTGATTGCAGGAAGTGGGGCATCAGTTGTGGCATATAAGTTATTTAACCACGTCCGTGTGCGTGTACTGGTATGGAAGGATCCATTTGCCGTTTACAATGAAGGTGGTTATCAGGTGGCACAATCCCTGATGGCGATCGGCACAGGAAGCTGGTTTGGAATGGGACTTTTTCAAGGGGCGGCAGATCAGATACCTGTTGCAGAGTCGGATTTTATTTTTTCAGCAATTGCGGAGGAAATGGGACTGATTTTTGCACTTTGTCTGATCCTGGTATGTGTCAGTGTTTATATGATGTTTCTGAATATTGCGATGCAGCTTCGGGACAGCTTTTATAAACTGGTGGCACTGGGACTTGGAACCTGTTATATTTTTCAGACATTTTTGACGATCGGAGGCGTGACCAAGTTCATTCCGTCTACCGGAGTGACGCTTCCACTGGTAAGTTACGGTGGAACCTCCGTCCTCAGTACGATCATTATGTTTGCGATCATTCAGGGACTGTATGTATTAAGAGAAGACGAGGAAGAAGACATTGAAAGGAAAAAATTACAGAGAAGACGAACTTCCAGATCTGGATCAGCAGCTGGAGAGCCTGCCAGACGAGAGCGGGTATCACGACCAAAAGAAGAAGGCAGAAGGGAAAAGCCGCAGCAGACGAACGGATGGCGAACCGAAGAAAAAGGCCGCACGCAGCAGCCAAAAAAACGGACAGCGGCGTCCGAAAGAAACACAGGCAGAAAGAAGCGGAGCCAGTAAGAAAAAAGAGAAGCAGATGACCAATAAAGAACTGACGAGAGTTACTTATATTTTTGTAACACTGTTTTTGGTACTGATGGGATATCTGGTTTATTTTGATGTGGTAAAAAGTAAGGAGGTTGTCAACAGCACTTACAATATCCGACAGGATCTTCTTGCGGATCGTGTGCTGCGCGGCAGTATTACAGATAAAAATGGAGAAGTGCTTGCACAGACTGTGACAAATGACGATGGATCGGAAACACGGGAATATCCGGAAGGAGAAGTGTTTGCACATGTTGTCGGATATGCCGCAAAAGGAAAATCCGGACTGGAATCCTCACAGAATTTCAATCTTCTGACTTCAAATGCCTTTTTCCTGGAAAAGCTGGCGAATGAATTTAAAGACCAGAAGAATACGGGAGATACGGTGGTCACAACCCTGGATGCGAACCTGCAGAATGCAGCATATAATGCACTGGGAGATAATAAAGGTGCAGTTGTCGTGATGGAGCCAAGTACAGGGAAGATCCTGGCAATGGTATCGAAGCCGTCTTTTGATCCGAATAATGTTTCGGAAAACTGGGATGCATTGAACAATGACGAGAACAGTTCGCTTCTTAACAGGGCTACACTTGGACAGTATACACCGGGGTCGACATTCAAGCTGGTGACAACACTTGCTTTTATGCGGCAGAATCCAGATTATAACAATTATTCGTTTGAATGTAACGGAGAATTTTCACAGAATGGGGCGACGATCCACTGTTATAACAGCACTGCCCATGGGGAAGAGAATCTGACGGATTCGGTTGCAAATTCCTGCAATTCTTCGTTTTCAAATATCGGGTTGCAGCTGGATAAGGCAGAATGGAGAAAGACTGCCAAACAGATGCTGTTTAACAGCAAGCTTCCGGGTGATGTGAAATATAATGAAAGCAGTTTCCGCCTGAAAACAGATGCAGGAGATGCAGATACGATGATGACTGCAATTGGTCAGGGAGAGACACAGGTCAGTCCGTACCATATGGCGATGATCGTTTCGGCGATCGCAAATGGTGGAAAGCTGATGAAGCCGTATCTGGTGGACAAGATTACAAATTATGCAGGCACAACGGTGAAGAAATATATGCCGGAAAGCTACAAAGAGCTGATGACATCATCTGAAGCTGCACAGCTTACGGAATACATGAAGGCGGTTGTGGATTATGGTACCGGAGCTGCGCTTTCGGGTGCGTCTTATACGGTGGCAGGGAAAACCGGAACTGCCGAGGTCAGTGAAGATGGAAATACAGTACATTCCTGGTTTGTCGGATTTTCCAATGTGGATAATCCGGAGCTGGCAATCAGCGTCTGTGTCGAGGATGCAGATACGGCGACCATTACTGGTGTCAGTGTAGCAAAGCAGGTGCTTGATTCTTATTATAATAATTAAAGGTCGGGGAGACAGCGCACATGAGGTTTTACAAAAATCTTTATGTCAGCGAGAGTATGACAAAAAAGAAAGAAAAAGTGATTGCAAAACTGAATAAAAAAAAGTATCCGTTGAATACTTATGTGATCGCACTGATCGAAGAAGGGGAAAACCAGCTGGAATTTTATTCGACGTTGATGTTCCGCCAGGGAAGTGTGATCGATGATGGTATTTTCGCAGTTGGTCTTGCAAGCGGATATGATGATGCGCTGTATCTGGTAGAAGAGATCGCAAAGGAAGTTTATGAAGAGACAGGAGATCTGGATATCCGGTCTTACATCAGAAAGCAGGAGAGGAAAGAAGAATGATTCTACATATCATTGGATTGATTTTGAAGATTATCGGGATAATTCTTCTGGTGATTCTTGGAATCCTGCTACTTGTGATCGGTGTCCTTCTCTTTGTACCGCTGAGGTATGAACTGTGTGCCGGGTTTCCGGGAAAGCTGGAAGATGCGGAGGGGAATCTTAAGATTTCATGGCTGCTTCATCTGATTGCAGGAAGAGTGGAGTATCGGAACGGCGATGTGAAATGGCAGGGGCGGATTGCCTGGAAGAAGTTGGGAGATGTTCTGGAAGCGGAAGATAAACCGGTGAGAAAGAAGGAGAAAAAGCCGGATGGCGGAAAAAAAGCCGGTGCGGAGAATGCCAGTGAGAGAACGGCGGAAAGAAATGATGCGGTAGATGTAAAGAAGCCGCAGACGCTGCCGGAAAAGAAAGCCGAAAGCGGAACGTATGCAAAGCCAGAGCATGCGGACGTGAAAGATGAGAAGTCCAAAACAGAAACACAGGGAAATCCTGACACGAAGGTGAAAACATTTTCAGAAAAAAAAGAAGAGAATGCTACACTGGAAAAGGAAAGTGAATCCAGAGAAAAAAAGGATGTTCATGACGAGAGAGAACCTGGAAAGGCTCACAAAACTCCACGAAAGCGAAAGAAACCAGTCAAAGCATTTGGAAAAATGATCCGGAGGATCAGTCAGAAACTCCGGAATTTTCTGGAAAAGATCAAATGTACATGGAAGAATTTATGTGATAAAATAAAAAATATCGCAAATAAAAAAGACAAAATTCTGGAGTTTCTGGAAAAAGAAAACCATAAGGCAGCTTTTACGCATGGCAAAAAAGAGCTGGTATGGGTGAAACGTTTTCTAAAGCCGAAAAAGCTTCGCGTAAAACTGCATTTCGGTTTTGAAGATCCTTATCATACCGGACAGGTACTTGCGCTTTGCGGAATGCTTTACGCGTTTGTTGGAGAAAATATGGATCTGGAACCGGATTTTGAAAAGCGGGTACTGGAAGGTTCCGTTTATGTAAAAGGAAGACTAAGAACAGTTCATATGGCAGTATTTGCAGCAAAGATGCTGCTGGATAAGAATATCCGCAGCACTTACCATGATATCAGGGAGTTTAAATGGTAAAGCATTCGATAGAAAATAACAGGAGGAATCGAAAAATGGCAGTAGATAATCAGTTTAAAGAGACAGTAGATGCATTGTTTAAAGGGATGAACGGTGTGGTATCATCCAAAACCGTTGTAGGAGATGCAATCCACATCGGAGATACGATCATTCTTCCGCTTGTTGATATATCTTTTGCAATCGGAGCAGGGGCATTTCATGCGGACAAAAAGGACAGAGGAGCCGGCGGACTCGGCGGAAAGATGATCCCGAGTGCGGTGCTTGTGATCCAGAACGGAACAACCAGACTGGTCAACATCAAGAATCAGGATACCATGACTAAGATCCTGGATATGGTCCCGGATGTGATCGACCGTTTTAAATCCCCATCTGAGGATAAAATGACCGAAGAGGATGTGGCAAATCTGTTAAATGAAGCAGATTCTCCGGAAAATCAGGAATAGACGTAGGTTTCTGGCATATATTTATTGTAAAAGAGGAAAAAGCAGGAACGAAGATGAAACGGGTATTTGGTTTTGCACTGTTTTTTGTGGCACTTGGTATGGTGATCATGATGTTCATTCCGAGCATATTTATCGGAATTCTGATCGTTCTGCTGTGCCTCCTTGTCGGATATCAGCTTTTTTGCTGCTGATTTTGAAAAAATATGAGAACCTGCAGGGGAAACCCTGAAAAAAGCCTTGCGTATGCAGGGCTTTTGTGATACAATGCTAACGTTGCAAAAAAACACGTGTGTGGTTTATCCCGGTGGTGCCAAAGCTGACAAGCATGGTTCGCGGACATAAGCACACGGAAGTAAAAAACCAATGGAGGAAAGAAACATGAGCGTTATTTCAATGAAACAACTTTTAGAAGCAGGTGTTCATTTTGGACATCAGACAAGAAGATGGAACCCTAAGATGGCAGAGTACATCTACACAGAGAGAAATGGTATCTACATCATCGACCTTCAGAAATCTGTAGGTAAAGTAGATGAAGCTTACCAGGCAGTATCTGACATCGCAGCAGAAGGTGGAAAGATCCTTTTCGTAGGAACAAAGAAACAGGCTCAGGACGCTATCAAGACAGAAGCAGAACGTTGCGGAATGTACTATGTTAACGAAAGATGGCTTGGAGGAATGCTTACAAACTTCAAGACAATCCAGAGCAGAATCGCTCGTCTGAAAGAAATCGAAGCTATGTCAGAAGACGGAACATTCGATGTACTGCCGAAGAAAGAAGTTATCGAAATCAAGAAAGAATGGGAAAAGCTTGAAAAGAACCTTGGCGGAATCAAAGAAATGAAGAGAATCCCGGATGCTATCTTTGTAGTAGATCCTAAGAAAGAAAGAATCTGTGTTCAGGAAGCTCACACACTTGGAATCCCGCTGATCGGTATTGCTGATACAAACTGTGATCCGGAAGAACTTGATTATGTAATTCCAGGAAACGATGATGCGATCAGAGCTGTAAAACTTATCGTATCTAAGATGGCTGATGCTGTAATCGAAGCAAACCAGGGCGAAGCAGAAGAAGTTTACGAAGGCGAAGACGTAGAAACAGCTGAAGAAACAACAGAAGAATAATTCGAACAATCCAAAAGATCATATTGAAAGATGGAGGAAAAAATCATGGCAATCACAGCAAGCATGGTAAAAGAATTAAGAGAAATGACAGGCGCTGGTATGATGGACTGCAAAAAAGCTCTGAACGAATCTAACGGAGATATGGATGCAGCAATCGAATACCTCAGAAAGAACGGCGAAGCTAAGGCTGTTAAGAAAGCCGGACGTATCGCAGCTGAAGGTATTGTTATGGCAGACGTTAAAGAAGATAAGACAGCAGCTATCGTAGAAGTTAACTCTGAGACAGACTTCGTTGCTAAGAACGCTGATTTCCAGGCATTCGTAAAAGCAGTTGTTAATCAGGCACTTACTACAAAAGCTACAGATATGGAAGGATTCATGGCTGAAGCTTGGAACGAAGATGCTTCTAAGACAGTTAACGATGCACTTACAGAAAAGATTTCTGTAATCGGAGAAAAGCTCAGCATCAGAAGATTCGAAAAGATCGTTACAGATGGCTGTGTAGTATCTTACATTCACGGTGGCGGACGTATCGGTGTTCTTGTAGAAGCTGATACAGCAGTTGTTAACGATGCTGTTAAAGAAGCTCTGAAAAACGTAGCTATGCAGGTAGCAGCTTTAAATGCTAAGTATGTAAGCCAGGCAGATGTAGATGCTGATTACATCGCACATGAGAAAGAAATTCTTCTTGCTCAGATCATGAACGACCCGAAAGAATCTCAGAAACCGGAAAAGGTTATCCAGGGAATGATTTCCGGACGTATCAACAAAGAGATGAAGGAAATCTGTCTGTTAGATCAGGTATATGTAAAAGCTGAAGACGGAAAACAGTCTGTAGCTAAATACGTAGAGCAGGTTGCTAAAGAAAACGGTGCTAAGATCACTGTTAAAGGTTTCGTACGTTACGAGACAGGTGATGGTATCGAAAAGAAAGAAGAGAACTTTGCAGAAGAAGTTGCAAAGCAGATGGCACAGTAATCTGGTTTTTGCAGAACTTTAAAAAGAGTCTTAAAACCCTTGAAAATCCAGTATTTTCAAGGGTTTTTCTTATATACACCACTTCATATATTGCATTATAAATTCATGTAACTTTTTAAACGGATTTTCGTAAAATGTTCGTCATGGTTTTCGTAAAACCTGCGTACGAACTTCTTAACGAAAACTTCGCATGATTTTTAAGAAAAATGTGGCGATTTCGGTAGCTAACTATAAAGCAATTTATAATACTTGCAGGAATAGAGGTTCAAATTGCAAAAGGATTTGGGCAGTAGTAGGAAGGTTGGAAATGTGGTATGATTGAGAACAGGACATAAGAGAAAACAGGAACTGAATAGAGTGTGAGTAAAGAAGAAATCTTTGAATATGTGCAACAGCAATATGGAACACTCCCAGAATATCTATGGAGCAAATGACATTTTGGAAGAATACAGAAAGTGTGAGTAAAGAAATTATGGAATTGTTGAAAACAATCAGAGGAGACATTACAAAAATTACAGATGTTCAGGCAATCGTAAATGCTGCGAATAATTCACTTCTTGGTGGCGGAGGTGTGGATGGAGCAATTCACAGAGCAGCAGGACCAGAACTTTTGGAAGAATGCAGAACATTACATGGATGTGAGACAGGGAAGGCAAAAATTACAAAAGCATATAAGCTCCCTTGTGAGTATGTTATCCATACAGTAGGACCAATATGGAATGGTGGGAATCAAAATGAAAAAGAATTACTTGCAAGCTGTTATTTATCTTCTATGCAGCTGGCACTGGAACACAAAATCAGAAAAATCGCATTTCCGTCAATTTCTACAGGAGTGTATTCATTTCCGGTTGGACTTGCAGCAAAAATTGCAGTAAATACAGTTGCTGGATTTTTGAAGGAACATCCAGATGATTTTGATCTGGTGGAGTGGGTTTTGTTTGATGAACATACGGAATTGGTTTATGCGATAGAAGTAAATGCGCATAATAAAGGAATATAGAAGATGAGAATATTGATGTTAGGAAACAGTTTTACAACGGCAAATCATATGCCGGACATGTTGGCTGAGTTGACCGGTGCAGAGATTGTGCAACATACCCGTGGAGGGGAACGATTGGCAGATCAGTTAAATCCGAAAACAAAGATGGGAAAGCGTACACAGGAAGCTTTGCAAAATGAAAAATGGGATTTTGTCATTTTACAGGAAATGAGCAATGGTCCAATTACATCAAAAGCCAGTTTCCTTGAAAATGCAGAAAAACTCTGTGAGAAGATCAGGGAGAATGGAGCAAAGCCAGTTTTTTATGCGACCTGGGCATATCAACGTGGAGGAAAGAAGTTGGAAACTTTTGGAATGGATTATGATGAGATGTATCAGAAACTGTATGAAGCTTATCACCTAGCAGCAGATAGAAACCATACTTTGATTGCAGATGTTGGAAAGAAATTTTATGAACTTTCAGATAAAGTAAATCTTTATGCGGATGATGGGTGCCATCCAAATGAAAAAGGTTCCCAGATAGCAGCAGAGATAATTGCAGAAGTCTTGATGAATTGAATAACGTGATATGAAAAAAGCAGCTTGATTATCGAGTTAGTTACTCTCGGTTCAAACTGCTTTTCTTTTGGGCTTTATCTCTCATACAGGAGTATTGTCATCATCAAGTTGGAAAATATCGGCTATCTGGGAATTCTATTTTTATGAAATCGTGGTGCCACAGGCAAAAGAAACTGCTTTGTCCATGGCTGCGGATGGAATGAAAGCTGAAAAAATAGCCCACTATCTTAAAGTAAGTGCTGCGATGGTTCAGAACTGGATCGATGAAAGCATGAGTGTTGTACAATAATTTAATGATATAATGAAGAGAAGCTGCCAGGAGAGAAGAAAAATCTCTTGGTGGCTTTTGGGAATTAAACCTATGATTTTTTTGTAAAATAGTGAGAGTATGATATCATCCTGCATATCTAACTTCCATAAATTGTCTTTCGTTATCAGAAATTGGTGGATTTTCCAGCGCTTTAATCCAGTAGATTTCTCCATCGCATTCTAACTGAATATACATCTTTTCGTTTATGAGTGCGCATTTAATGATTTTTGTTAATGATCCGGTTTTCAGTGTCGTGTTCACCGCAGTAGCATCTGGTCTGGTATATGTCGGAAGATCACTGTTTACTGTGAAGTATCGGCTGCTTCCGTCTGCGGAATATATTTCTTTATAGGATCCATATCTGCTTGTCGGAACAAATTTTCCATTGACATATTTGTAGGTGAAATTAATTGCATTGATGCCAAGAGAATAAGAAACGATGCTCTCTGTAATTACAATCTTATTTCCTTTTAAGTTGGTAACTTCGCCTATGCGATGGTTTCCGTATCCTGCCATAATTTCAGTGAAATCAAGGGCCTTTCTGAACTTTCCGTTTGTGTATTTTAATAATGCACATACAGGTCCGTCACCATTATCAGCCGGTGCATAGAGATATAAAAACGGCTGTCCGTTTTTCAATGTATAAATATTTGCTATAACATTATAAAAACGTGTATTTTTTAATCTGTAAGCTGTTTTTCCATTAACCGATACAGTAAGTGACGAATATGCTTCATCGTCGGTTTGATTGGCTGCTCTGATTCTGATTTTATCTTTCATTCCATCACCGGTAACATCATATGCTGCGTATGTCCGATTTGATTTTAATATGACCCCATTTGCCGCTGCTTTTACGGGTCTGGAAAAAATAATTACAAAACCAATTGCCAAAAACATGGTAAGCACAGAAATAAAACTAATTCTTTTTCTCATAAAACATGACCCCTTTCGTGTAGGAATTGCTATAATTTTTATATTTTTATTGTATCATTGTATATGTGCAAATTGTATTTTTTAAGTTACAAAATCCTGAGATAATTTTATGAGAACCAATCCTCTTCCCTATGCATCTAATTAGTGTAAAAGTAAAAAGTAAACACGTGTAGTAATCCGGCTGGACAAAAGGAGAAGACAAAGTTATGACAAAAGATGTATTTATTAAGGAGGTTCGGGATGCAGAAGCCATGCTGTATCATATATCAAAGTCCATTCTGAAGAATGACTCTGATTGTGGGGATGCTGTGCAGGAAACAATTCTTAAGGCATATGAGAAACTTCCCACCTTAAAGAAAGAAAAGTATTTTCGAACATGGATCACAAAGATATTGATCAATGAATGCAATGGGATTCTTCGGAAAAGAAAAAATGTTATTCCATATGAAGAATATATGGACAATATGAGGCTGACTGAGGAGGACAGATACAGTCATCTGTATATGGCGATTATGGAACTTCCGGAGGATCTGAGGATTTTGGTAACATTGTATTATTTAGAAGGATTCTCACAGAAAGAGATCAGTGAGGCTCTGGATATTCCGGAAGGAACGATCAAAAGCAGACTTTCACGTGCAAGAGAGTTTTTGAAGGTGCAGTTATCCGAAGAAGAGAAAAGACCGGCAACTGGGAAAAACAGCAAGCAATTAAAGAGAATAACAGGAAAGGGGAAAATGTCATGTTAGAGAACAAATGGAATAATATAGCACCGGAAGTACCACAGGATTTTCATGATAAATTTGAAGAGACACTGAGACATATTGAGCAGGCAGATGCAGTTGATAAAAAATACAAAAGAAAAAAATTCAGTGGCCGATTACTGATTGTAGCAGCAGTGATCTGTACAGGCATGGGAGTAACAGTGGCGGCAAAAGAGTTCTTTAAATGGAATGACCATCTGTTAAAAAGACTGGAACCCTCTGAGGAACAGCAGGAAACGATGCAGGAATCAAACTATATTCAGAATATAGACCAGTCTGTAACACAAAATGGTGTGACGGTTACCCTGACAGATTCTATTCAGGATCAGGGATTCCTGTATGCTTTTTTTGAAGTGAAAACAGAGGACAGTATTTCTATGACTGATCATACTTCTTTTGAGGAGATGACACATTTTAAGATCGATGGAAAGGAAGTATATGCAGTGGACGATAACAGATTTGGAAGTTTCAATACTGGGGTAGGACAGGATGTGTTACTGAAAACAGATCAAAATTCTGCACATCTTAAATATTTTAACGCCTGTATATCTTATGACGGTGATTATGATCTGAGTAATAAAACAGTAGAAATCACATTAAAGAATCTTACGGAGGAAGGAGATTATGATACGACTGTTATTACAGATGGAACATGGGATTTTAAATGGACTCTGGGTGCAGTAAAGCCTCCGACAACTCTGGAAGTGAACCGGAAATGTGATTTTGGAGGTTATGAAATCACAGTGAAAAAAATGGAAGTAACGCCCCTTTTATGGTCATTATATCTTGATTATGATGAAGCTATGAAGGTGTATGAAGATGAGAAAAACAAGTTTGAGTACACAGGTACAGATTATGGCATGGATCTTTATGCCAGAACCAGTATTGACCAGGTGCGCTATAAAGATGGAACGGTTTTAACACTTGATAGGACCATGGGAGGCATCGCTGGCGGTGGAGAAAAACAGGATAAGGAAAATGGTGTCATGATCATCAGAAACAGCTTCCCGCAACTGGTTGATGTAGATAACCTGCAGGCGGTACATTTTGGAAACATTGACCAGTGGCTTGAAGTGCGGGAATAAAAGTTTTTTCGGTGATATAGAAAAATCCTCCCATAATTAGATAATGAGAAAATACAAAAAGAACCGATACAAGGTCTTTGCAAGACTGATATCGGTCCTTTTTGGCTAAGTCTGCCAACTGTAAAATTTTGTTTATATATTAACGCATCCTGTTCATGTACAGGAAACGGATTCTAGCGTATACTGAAATTATTGATTACAAGGTCTACATGAACTGCAAATACAGATTCCGGGTTATATCCGGAAGCCATATTTTGCACTTACCGGTAAAATCTGTAATAGTTGGCATAAAAGTTCATTACATATTCGATATAAGCTTTAAATCTTTTCATTGTCTGTTCCTCCTCTTCTTTACGGGACGGGGAACATGCACTGGGGCTTTTGAAAAACCAGCTCCGTTATACCAGGGAGGAAAATATTTCCTGTGTGGGAGGCGGCATTTATCCCAACATGCTGTGTGCACATCCACCGTTCCAGATCGATGGGAATTTTGGCTTTGCAGCTGCGGTTGCAGAGATGCTCATCCAGAGCAGGAAAGGGTACATCCTGTTACTTCCGGCACTTCCGGATGAATGGAAGGACGGAAAAGTCCAGGGAATGAAGGCACAGGGTGACATCACAGTTGATTTTGAATGGAGAGAGGGCAGGATACACAGGGTTCGCCTCTGTTCTTCCCATGAGCAGAAAGTAACGCTGGAATGTAATGGAATTTCGAAAACAGTATTTTTAAAACCTGATGGGACAGAGAATATGATTTTTGATTGATCTGTCCTGAGGGGCTGGAATCATTGGCAGCCGTATCATGTAAAAGCACATGGTACGGCTGTTTTTAGTACCTGGAATATTTTATAGCACCTTGACTGATAATCATGAAAAGCATGGAAGTGTTCAAACTAATCTTTTGGGGATTTTCTGAGATTGTTAAAAAAAATTGCAACTTTTTTGGGAGTTTGCACGTCTAATAAGTAGAAGCACATAAAGAAAAGCTTTTATACAATATTTCCTGATGACCGGTCTGATATAGGAGAAGGGAGACGACAATGAATGAGATTTTGATACGAAAAGCAAAGAAAGGCGATAAAGATGCTTTTTGTCGGCTTATAGATGAGAATGTACAGAGTATGTACAAGGTTGCAGCGGCATATCTGAAAAATGATGAAGATGTTGCGGATGCAATACAGGATACGATTCTTTCCTGCTATGAAAATTTGAAAAGTCTGAAACAGAACAGATATTTCAAAACATGGATGATCCGAATTCTGATCAATAAGTGCAAGGACATGATACAGAAGAAAAAGCTGGTTACTTATACGGATCAGATGCCGGAAACGCCTTTTCACGAAGAAAAATATGCAGCAATGGAATGGATCCAGGCTTTAGAGCCATTGGACAGTAAATACCGCTTGGTTGTTCTTCTATACTATATGGAAGGATTTGGTATCCGGGAAATCAGTGACATTCTGGATATGAAGGAAAGCACTGTAAAATCTCGTCTTTATCGTGGCAGAAAACAGATTGCAGAGATGTATGGATATAAGGTTAAGGAGGGACGTGCCTAATGATGACTTTAAATTATAATGAGAAAGACTTCCAGAAAAAACTTCAAAAGGACATAGAAATGCCGGAAATCGTGCATGAACATATTAATCAGGCATATCGTTTGATTGAAAATAACGCTGTTTTACAGAAAAAAGCATCAAAGGATCCATATCATTGGATGAAAAGTGGAGGCAGGATAGCAGGAGGGATGGCAGCGGTACTGGCAGTAGGATTTGTATTCTGTGCAATCAATCCGGTAATGGCAAAAAATATCCCGGTTGTAGGAGGACTCTTTGAAATTTTACAGGATAATGTGAGTTTCTTTGGTGACTTTTCAGATCATGCAACAACTTTGGAAGCTGTTGATGGAACGAAGACAGATAGCAGTGAAACAGACGGAGCCAAGACAGATCATGCCAATAATGATGCTATTTACACTAAGACAGCAGATGGGCTGACAATTACATGTTCTGAGGTATATGCAAACAGCCAGGCAATTTATGTGACTATGCAGTTTAAAAGTGATAAACCGTTCCCAGAGACAGAAACTGGGGCGGAAAGTGGAACACCAGTCATTGATCTGGATATGACAGGGGGTGTGGACTTTAATTCAGAGGCTAGCCCGGTAATTGACGGTCAAGTGGAAGGAAAATTTCTGGATGATAACACCTATGCATGTATTTTCCGTTATGATTTGGCTGAAGCCGCAAAAGATTATACGGAATATAATGAGAAATACAATGAAATGACACAGCAGGTAATGGATGAGATGGGAATAACTCAGGCGGACTTAGATGATCAGACGGATGAAGGTTATGCGCTGCTGGAAGAGTTTATCAATAAATTGTCTGAACGTGGTGGAGAATATCAGAAATACATTAAAGATATTGATATTCCAGATACCTTTAACCTGCATCTGGATATTACGAAGGTAAGAGGACTGGAAGCAAACTATCAGTGGTCAGAAGAGGATGAGAAAAAATATGGAAGGGATGCTGGCTACTACAAATATGAAGGTGACTGGAACTTCGATATCCCGGTTACAGTAGATGATTCCCGGACAGAAGTATTGGAACTGAATGATACAAACGATGCTGGTATCGGACTCAAATCCGTAATTCGTTCTCCGTATGAACTGACGGTAAATGAACTTTATAAGGAAGGTTCCAACAGTGATTGCTTTATGGTAGCTCTTGATGCCAATGGAAACACACTTCCGTACAATGAGTCTACTGGAAACTGTAATAACTTCGCAATTCAGGACAGAGATATTTCTACGGTAGATATTTATTTTCTGGATTATGTCCAGTATATGGATGAGCTGAAAGGCCAGCAGAATTTTGATAATCCTACGAAAGAGGATGGACAAAAATGGAAGAAACTTCTGGAGGAGAATGCGAAGTACCATAAGACATTGCATTTTGACAATGACAATGCAAAAAACTAATTGATATAAAAGAAAGATGAATAAGATATGAGACAAAAAGAAGTGATGGGGCAATCAATAAGAACTTCAAAATCGGCAAGACCCGGAACAATTATTTATGTGCCGCTGGACAAGTCTGAATTCAGATCTACTGTATCTTCAGACAAAAAGAAAAACAAAATTATGAAAATAGTTGTAATGCTTATAGTGATGATTTTGGTTATGAGCTGCTGTGTGTATGCAGGTATATCTTATTATTACTCATATCACTTCTTTTTGGGTACGACCATCAATGGAATTGACAGTTCAAATAAGACAGCTTATGAAGTTGAGCAGGAGATTGCAGGGAAAAAGGATAACTATGTTATTCAGGTAAGTGCAAGGATGCAGGAACCTCAGACTATCACAGGGAAAGACATTGATTATCAATATGTATCCAGCGGGGAAATCCTTCGGTTGTTGAAGACTCAGAAACCATGGGAATGGATTAGAGGTTTTTTTGAAACGAAAAATTATATGGTTCAAGAAGAGACTGTTTTCAGTCGGGAAAAGCTGGAGGAACAGGTAAGTTCATTAAATTGTGCCCAAAAAGAGAATCAGATAGCACCGGAAAATGCGTATGTAAGTTTTTCTAATTCAGAATTTACTATAGTGCCAGAGACAGAAGGTAGTGAATTAAATGCCAGGGAAGCTTATCAGATGATAAGCGGAGCAATTGATAATGAGGCGGCTGATGTAGATCTGGGAAGTAATCCAAAGGCATATAAGAAAGCAGATGTGACGAAAGAAAGTTCAGAACTTCAGAATATGGTAAATACATATAATAACCTGACAAAAGCAAATATCACATATACATTTGGAGATGAAACGGTAACACTTGACGGGAATACCATCAAAAACTGGCTGCAGTTTGACGAGAAAGGACAGCTGCTTCCGGATGATGGAGCCTTCAGGCAGCATGTAGTGGATTATGTGGCACAGCTTGCAGCAGATCATGATACAGTTGGCACTGAAAGACAATTTCAAACCACAAGCGGAAGGACTGTGTATGTATATGGCTCAGCCTATGGATGGAAGATTGATCAGGACAAGGAAGTAGCACAGCTCATGCAGGAAATTCAGTCAGGAACCCAGACAACCAGGGAACCGGTATATTCTATGAGAGCAAATGCACATGGGATCAATGATCTCGGAGATACATATATAGAGGTAGATCTTATAGAGCAGTATATGTGGTATTATCAGAATGGAAATATTATTTTTCAATCAGAAATCGTATCCGGACTGCCAGGTGATCCGGATAGAAAAACACCCCCTGGAATATTCACACTGGATTCAAAGAGCAGTCCGTCTGTGCTGCGAGGTGAAATGACAGCAAATGGAACCTATTCTTATGAACAGCCGGTAACGTACTGGATGCCATTCAATGGAGGAATTGGCTTTCATGATGCAGACTGGCAGCCGTACTTTGGTGGTGACAGATATCTTACAGGTGGTTCTCATGGATGCATCAATCTTCCCCCGGAAAATGCCGGACAGCTTTACAGTCTTATTCAGTATGATGTCCCGATAATTTGTTTTTACTAATTCTATATTTAAGATGTACAGGACAGGAGCTAAGTTGTAATGCAGTTGGCTCCTGTTCTTTATTGCCCTTTGTGTTCTGCCAGGCGGCTTTAATTAATGTGTTTCCAATCTGCCGGAGGGAATTATGCCGTGTATTAAAATTAGGTAATGTAATTGAAGAAAAGATATGATATCATATGGGTAACAAATTGAACTGTGTGTGGAGGTGATGGCTGTGAAGAAAAAAGTGACAATAGTGTTGGTCATTATTAGTATTGTTGCTATAAGTATAATGATTATGTTTTCAATATATAAGTCTTCAGAAGACTGTCGAAAAGCAAATGCCGCGATACAGTGGGATTGTTCTGTAACCTGTGCGGAAGAGTCAACGCCTGATTCTTATGTAATTACATATTCTGATGCAAAAATTTTATCCAAAACAGGCGTGTTGACGGTTCAGAACAGAAACGATTTTGACGTTATTGTGCATCTGCTCTGCGAAGGAAAACAGGAACTCGTATCTGGCAGGATTCCTGCGGGTGGCTGCCATTCTTTTCTGAACGTTACAGATGAAGAATACACGGTAGGCATCCATGCTGATGTTGATGAAAATACGGATATAAAAGTATTTGTATATGACGGAAAAGACACCGAACCATATACAAGATAATTGATAAGACGAAGAATATTGAAAAAAATATTCGCAGATATTTTGGGATATGAAGTTCAGGAATGGATAATGGATTTGGAAGCATTAGGAATTCACTCATATGACTTGGATGATCTGGCACAAACACAGAAAACATTCCACTGCCGATAAAAAAGGCAGCTTTTCCCTATATCTACACGCCATAGGTATCGAAAACCTATGGCGTTTTTTATAAAATTTTTTTCTTGAAAGCAAATGGCTGTTTTTCAAGTCTAATAATTATAAGAAGAAAGGGAGGTACTTTATGGATGCTTTAATAACAGAGGCTAAAAATGGAGATAAAGAAGCATTTGTCAGATTAATCCGGATGAATAAGCAGAGCCTGTATAAAACTGCCTGGATTTATCTTCGGGATGAGCAGGACATTGCTGATGCCCTGCAAAATACAATCCTATCCTGCTATGAAAATATACAGAGACTGAGAGAACCGAAGTATTTTAAAACCTGGCTGATGCGGATCCTTATAAATGAGTGCAAGGACATTCTCCACCAAAAGAACCATGCAGCAGAACTGGATGATTTTGCAGAAGGTGTACATTGTGAAGAACTGAATCTCTGTGAATGGAAACAATTGCTTTTATGCCTGGATGAAGAAAGTAGGAAAATCGTGGAACTCTATTATTTTGATGAGTTTTCAGTTAAGGAAATCAGTGCCCTTCTTGAAATGAACAGCAATACCGTATCAACCAAACTTTCCCGGGCAAGAGCAAAATTAAAAAAGGTGATCAGGAGGTGAGACTATATGAAAGAAATCAGAAGGATTTTAAAAGAAGAAACTGCAATACCGGAAAATATTGATAAAGCCATGGAAGATGTTCTGAGCGGAATTTTAAATTCCCCAGACGAGAAAACAACGGGGGCTTTAAGTAAAAAAACAAATGGAGAAAGAACGAAAAATTCAGGAAATAAGAAAAAAATAATTCGGATTCTTCTTCCGGTAGCTGCTATATTAGGAGTTAGTACTGGCGTACTTGCAACAAATATCGGACGACTGTATAAAGAACTTGAACAACAGGGGGTCGCTGAACAGGAGGCAGCTCAAATGGTTGTCACAGAACCTGAGTCAACTGCAGAAAATGTGGAAAATATTACTTCTTATCCAATAACTTCCGAGACGGTCGATTGGAATCAGTCCATGCTGACTGTTAAAGAAGCGTATTTTGATGGCGGCGGTTTAAGTTTTGTGGGAGAACCTTCCAATGAGGCAAAGAATTATATGATCACTTGCCGTGATCATGCAACGGTGAATGGAAAAGATGCACTGGCTTCTTTAAATAAAATAGAAGGAGAAGATCTTTATTATGGGCATATTACTTTGTATGATGACGCTTTGATTGAGAAAATATTAAAAGAAGATTCTGAAATAGAACTTTCCATGACTATTCAGGCATATCCTGTTTATGACGGTAAGATTTATTATACCTGGAAAGACGCTGAAGCTTACGAAAAGATTTTTAAAACTGGTTCTTTTACAGATTCAGAAGGAAGGGTTTCTTATGCACTTCCTGCGGAGGACGTTTACAGAGGATATACGCCTCAGACTCTCACGTTAACCCTTCCATTAAAGGATGAAGTAAGGGACATCATTGAAAAATATAGAAAAGAAGGGAAATTGCAGGCTGCTGACACCGGAGTAGAACCATCTTCGGGTGAGAGTACGCAGAACACAACAGATTTGGAAAGTTCGCCAAATACTACGAGTGTAAATGAAAAATATGATCCGGAGAAAACAATGTTACAGGTAAAGGAAAACCATGTAACAGCTTCTCTGCCAGGGAAATCAGGAACCTTTACAATAGAAGCTGATATTACCGGAAATACTGATGACGTTTCAAAGGGAATCCTGAAAAAATGCAATATATCAGAGAAAGACATCTGCTCCTGGTTTGGCGGGAAAGATGGATGGGAAAAATCTGTAACAGATGAAACGGTCTGGGAAAATAAAGAAAAAGGACTGCAGTTATTTATTTCGGATGGGATGATAGAGTGTGATGGATTAAGTGAAAAAAATCTGGGATTTTTAGGTGAGAATACGGAAGATGAGAAACTAAATATTATAAATCAACTGTTTTCCAAAGCTGATTTAGCTGGAGCTTCTGTAAGAAAATCAATTAGCGACATGACGGAAGGATATGATTATTACGACACAGAAGTTATGTTGAATGGAATACCGGCAGGTGGACTTTCTCAGTATCATTACCAGGGAAGCGCAGGATTTGGTCTCAAGCCTGAAGACTGCTATTTCAAAATACCGATCCCGCTTCAGGTGAAAGAGAAAGAAACAGTTACTATGCTTCCCATGGAAGAAATTATGAAATCGGTGGAACAATATGTAAAAGAAGGAAAAATCGGATTTTTTACGGAAGAGGACACGACGGAGAAAACAGAACCAATCACGATTCCAGTTACGAAAATCCGCCTGAAATATTATATTGATGAAACTGCAGATGGAATTGTTTACAGACCTGTATGGAGTTTTTGCTGTCCCTACCAATGGAAGGATTCACCAGAAGAACAGGAATTGTTTTATATAGACGGAGAAACCGGAGCTTTGATCCGGGACGCATTCGGATGGTAGACAATCATAAACAAGATATCTGCAGAGTAGAAAATTATTTACACGCCATAGGTATCGAAAACCTATGGCGCTTTTTATGCCCATTTCTGAAGGAGTACCGGAAATAAAACTGGCAAAAGTAAAAATGAAGATGGAGTTTCAGAGGGAAAGTGAAGGAGTACTACTCTGAGTGAAATCTACATAACATGATCCACTTGAAAAATCACCTGTTCTTTTTAAAATTTTGTGCATGTTTTGTATTATATCTTTTATGTAAATTCAGTATAAACAGAGTTATTATAATGACGTAAAATCCAAAAAAATCAGAGAAAATTGTTGAGGTACATAGCATGAAATCTAAGTACATGGCAGTAATACCGTTTTTGTTTGCTTTTGGGATATTACTGATATCAGGATGTTCAGTTACAACACAGAAAAGTACATCTTCACAGGAAAATATGCCAGAGATAATCATTGGAAGTGACGATTTTCCACCTTTTAATTATTCCGATGAAAATGGGGAACCGGCAGGGATTGATGTTGACATTGCAAATGAAGCTCTGGGGCGCCTTGGTTATAAGCCGGTATTTACAAAGATTGTATGGGATGATAAAGATAAAGACCTGGAAAATAAGGAGATAGACTGTTTATGGGGGTGCTTTTCCATGGATGGCCGGGAGAATGATTATAAGTGGGCAGGTCCATATATGGTGAGCCGGCAGGTCGTTGCAGTCAATGAAAACAGTAATATAAAGAAGCTTAGTGATCTGTCGGGAAAAGTAATCGCAGTACAGGCTTCCACAAAGCCTGAGGATATCTTTCTTAACAGGATGAATCCTGCTATTCCATTGGTAAAAGATGTGTATAGCTTAGAAAACCGAAAACTGCTTTTTACCTCTCTTGGAAAAGGTTATGTTGATGCCATAGCAGCTCATGAAACCTCCGTACAATAGTATATAAAAGATTACGGGGCAAAGATAAGAATCCTGGACGAAGCTATCCTGACTACAGGAATTGGAGTAGCTTTTCCTGAAAACACGGATAGTGAACTTCCGGAAAAACTCACAGAAATCTTTAAAGAAATGAGAAAAGATGGAAGTGAAGAGAAAATTCTAAAAAAATATCTTCCCGAAACCAGTGGATATCTGGAGGTGGACAAAATTGAAAATAACTAAACTGTCCAGACGGCAGACTCAAATCATCATTATTACTACAGGACTGCTTCTGTTTCTGATAACTATAGTTTATTCTGTAAAAACCGATATAAAAGCAGTTGCCAGGCAAATGGACGAGACTCTGAAATATGTGAAAGAACAATGTTATATTTATAACAGATATAATGAAGCATCCCAAACAAAAGGTTTAATACGTGCAATTGAAAATGCTCAGCAGGTTAATCGTAATCTGACGTATACAAAGGATGAAGTTACGAAGGATAAGCTGAAAACATATGCAGAGGAGCAGAAACTTACCGGAATTATTATACTTGATGTAAACGGAAAGGTAAAATGTGAATACAGTACAGACAATCTTAATTCCCGGGCTTTACAGAATGAGATTCAAAAGAAAACAGTACTTGATGTAGTTGCTTATCCCCGAAAAACATATGCTGCAAGTATCGTTCTTGAGGATGGATCACAGGTGGATCTGGCTGCATATGGACGTTCTGACGAAAAAGGCATAATTATTACTTTTTATCATACAACGGCTGAGTATGCCAGAAACTATAATCTTACGATCCAGAGCCTTTTTAGTGGCTATGATACATATTCCAGCGGAATGATTGTTGTAACAGATGGAAAAAATGTGGTTGCTTCAAACGACGAAAATCTGATTGGACTGAGCTCTGAAGGTATTAATATTATCCAACAGGTAAAACAGAAACCAGCTAACAAACTGGTCCGTGTTTCAGACAGAAAATGTAGATATATTGGCAGAATGACTAAGGGGCGTGATTATTATGTTTATATGTTTATAGATGAGCAAATGGCGTTTGCTTCTGTTTTTAAAAACCTGTTGGTCGTGTTACTGTTGTATATCTTTGTGGTTGCTTCCGTATTTGCCTTCCGCAGGAGATCAAATGCGCAATTGTTGAAGATTCAGATGATGCAGGAAGAAGCCTATAAGCAGAAACTTTTGCAAGAAGCTCAGAGGGCTGACATGGCAAATAATGCAAAAACAGAATTTCTGCAGCGAATGAGTCATGATATCCGAACTCCTATTAACGGAATCCGTGGCATGATCGAGGTAGCTGATTATTATAAAGATGATTTAAAAAAGCAAGATGAGTGCCGCAGGAAAATATGGGATGCTTCAGGATACCTGTTGGAGCTTATTAATGAAGTGCTTGATATGAGCAAACTGGAATCAGAGGAAATTGTGTTGGAAAATAAGGATTTTGATATTAACAGGCTACTGCATGAAATAAGAGAAGTTATAGAAAAGCAGGTGTATGAACGCGGAATCAGCTTATCTGAAAAAGAATACAATCTGGAATATAGATATTTGAATGGGAGTCCGGTTCATTTAAAAAGAATCCTTATGAATATCATAAGTAATGCTGTCAAGTATAATAAAGAAAAAGGAGAGATACTGCTCAGCTATTATGAAACACAGGCGGATGACAGACATATACTGTTTGAGTTTCACTGCAAGGATACCGGAGTTGGGATGAGTAAAGAATTTCAGAATCATATTTTCGAACCATTTACTCAGGAAACAGGCGGTGCAAGATCTGTTTATGGAGGAACAGGACTTGGGATGCCGATCACAAAAAGTCTTGTAGAGAAAATGGGAGGAACAATCTCATTTGAGAGTGAGCAAGGTGTGGGAACGACGTTTTATATTGAGCTTCCATTTCAGATCGATCATAATATAAAGCACGAAGAACTTAAGACAAAAGAGATAAAAAAAGCATCGATCAAGGGTGTCAATGTATTGCTTGCCGAAGATAATGAATTGAATATGGAAATTGCGGAATTCCTTCTGACAAATGCAGGAGCAGAAATTATAAAGGCTTCAAACGGTAAAGAAGCTGTTGAAGCATTTGAAAAATCAGGTGTTGGTGAGATCAATGTAATTCTGATGGATATTATGATGCCAGTTATGGATGGTCTGGAAGCCACCAGAGAAATACGCACAATGAACAGAAGTGATGCATCTGCTGTTGTGATTATAGCCATGACAGCAAATGCCTTTGCAGAAGACAAGAGTAAAGCGTTGAAAATGAATCTGTATACACCCTTGGTTTCGCAGTCAGATTATCAGGCACATGAAAGCCAGAGTGTTCTTGAGAAACTTTATGGGAATTCACTAAAAAAGTTTGTAACTTCACTTTATCATGGAAAGAAGATCAGCTCGGAAGAAGTCCAGGATCTCAGTGAATTTCTTAAGAACCTGGAGGACAGGGAGGAATAGCAAATTATGGAGGTTCTTGTTCTGCACATTCTGAAACTGAATATTATTGCAGCAATAGTAATTTTACTGGTAAAAGTGCTTGCGACTCTGTTTAAAGGACGTGTATCAGCGAGATGGAAGTACTTTATCTGGCTGTTGATTACGATAAGTCTTTGTGTTCCGGTGCGCCTTCCGGAGAATCTGGCACTGGTGGATTTCAAAGTACTTAGAAGCAGTCAACAGAATACGCAAAACCCGAAGATAACGGATTACGCAGTCAGACCAGAGGAAAGTCAGAAGATAACAGAAACCGTATCATCTGCGAGCAATGACATGAAAAATCTGACAGAAATCCCGGAACAAAAGAGAACTGTCAGGTACGAATCAGATAAATGGCTAGGAATTGTGGCTGTGATTTTTGCTGCTGTCTGGCTGAGTGTAGCGGTACTTAAACTGACAGGAGAATTGCTGGCATATTATTTTTCTATAAGGAATCTGGAACGGATGAGTCTGCAGGTAAGTGATCCGGTGAGTATTCAGATGTACCGTGCAGCGTGTCAAAAGAAGCACGTACGCAGAATACCGGAGCTCAGGCAAAACGCAGGTCTTACCACACCGCTTCTTGCAGGACTTTTACATACAAAATTGTATCTACCAGCAACCGGGTATTCAGCAGAAGAAAGAAAACTTATCTTTTACCATGAACTTACACATTATTGCCATCGGGATCTCTGGTATAAGATGCTCCTTCGAATCTGTGCATCGATATACTGGTTCAATCCCTTTCTTCTTATCATGCTGAAAGAAGCGGATAAGGATATTGAAAATCTGTGTGATACAGCGGTTGTTCGCAGAGTTAATAAAAAGGAACATAAATTATATCGACAGCTGCTTCTCAGGACAGTGGCCATGGAAAATCAAATTCCATATGTGACAGCAAGTCTTAATGACAGCGAAATGGTGTTTAAAGATCGGATTCTGTATATGGTGAACATTCGGAAACTCCGCAAAGGAATTCTTCCGGGAATTCTTGTGACGCTGCTGCTTGCAGGCGGTAATCTGGTATTTAATGTCTCTGCCGGGACAGATACAGTTTCAGTAGAGACGGAGAAGTCTGGTATTGAAAAAAATGCAGATTCAGAGAAAAATAATGTACCGGATTATGCACCGTTTTCTGAAATGGTAACTATGCAGAAAGCTGCTGAAACACAGGACGAAGGAGGAGTGACAGAGAATACAGATACAGAGGATTCTGTAGACGAAGAGGAAAAAGCAGATGCGGAAACAAACGATGAACCTGCTATGGAAAACAGCGGACAGGTAAGTGAAACGACCGATGATGGAATTACCTCTGACAACAACGAGTCTGTTTCATCTTATGAGAATCTGCCAGCAGGCGTACCATATACCAGTGGATTCACTACTACTTCCGGTGTAGCATCAATTGTAGCACCGGGTGGAGGAGATGAAGAATCCAGAGTTCTTTATGATAACGGAGATGGGACCTATTCTGATGATTATGGGAGCCGATACAGTTATCAGGGAGATGGAAACTGGGCAGATGCCAATGGAAATTCATATCGTACCTGGAATGACGAAGGTTATTATTCCGGAAACCAACTGGAACAGCATGAACTTCAAGGCAGTAACGGTACTGTTAATGTAATAGAAACAACAAACGGAGATTATTACTATTGTGACGCAGATGGGGTCGGATACACAGACAATGGTGATGGCACCTGGACGGATGAGAATGGGAACATCTATA
>ENA-OOWO01000144-OOWO01000144.1-human-gut-metagenome-genome-assembly--contig:-NODE-144-length-44477-cov-3.811287_pt1 | contig 44477 bp, 40 predicted proteins | sample MGYA00241579_ERZ501327 | MGnify/ENA primary metagenome ERZ501327 (study PRJEB25962, sample SAMEA2042836) | human gut metagenome | biome: human gut; feature: human-associated habitat; material: faeces...
TGGCTGGGAGAGTGGAACCTGGTGGAGAACAGCCGCGTGCTGGGTGCAGACGAGGTTATTGTGAAGATACGCTACCGTAAGCAGGCAAACCACTGCAAGGTAAGTCTTACAGTGGAGGGACTACTGCATGTCCGCTTGATAGAGCCGCTCGAATCTATTGCGCCAGGGCAGGCAGCGGCTTTTTATGATGAAAGCGGTCTGCTGCTGGGCGGTGGAATTATTTTGTGATAAAATCTGCTTTTATATTTTGTTATTTATTAAGCTTCAGCATTTCTTCTATGTATTCCCTTGTGTTGCTGAGTCGGGGTACTTTATGTTGTCCACCGAGTTTCCCCTTGCTATCCAGCCAATCGTGGAAGAGGTTGGGACGGGCGACGATGATTTCCAGTGGTTGCAGTGCCAGGTTATTCTGTCTTTTAGCTTCATAGTCGGAGTTTACCTCTTTCAGGGTGTCGTCCAATACTTTGGCGAACTTCTCCAGGCTGTCCGGCATTTGTGCAAATTCTATCAGCCACTGGTGGCGGCATTTAGCATTCCGGTCCATAAAGACTGGGGCGGCAGAATAATCTATGACCCGTGCATCGGTTTCGGCACATGCTCTGGCAAGTCCTCTTTCCGCATTGTCCACAATCAGCTCCTCGCCGAATGCGTTGATAAAGTGCTTGGTACGTCCGGTGATGACGAACTTATAGGGATTCTTCGATGTAAACTTCACTGTATCCCCAATCATATATCGCCATAAACCGGCAGAAGTGGAGATTACCATGGCGTAGTTCTTGTTCAGTTCCACCTCTTCGAGGCAGAAGGTACGCGGATTCTCCTTGCCTACATCTTCCAGCGGGATGAACTCGTAAAATATACCGTAGTCAATCATCAGTAACATGGCAGGATCGGTAGGGTCGTTCTGAGTTCCGAAGTAGCCTTCGGATGCATTGTAAGTCTCTACATAATGCATCTTGCTGCTGCGGACCACGTCTTTGTATTGCTCGCGGTAAGGAGTGAAGGCAACGCCGCCGTGGAAGAACACCTCCAGATTGGGCCATATCTCCTCAAGGCTCTGCTTTCCTGTCTTTTCCAATATATGTTTGATGAGTACAAGCATCCAGGACGGTACACCGGAAAGGTTGCTGACGTTTGCATGGATGGTTTCGCGGGCGATGGCCTCCATTTTGGGCTCGAAGTGCTCCATTAGGGCCGTCTGCTTGCTGGGTACGCGGACAAAGTTTACCAGCGGGTTGATATTTTCTATGAGGATGGCGGAGAGGTCGCCTACAAGACTGTGGTTGGTGTTCAGGTTGGGAGCGTGGCTGCCTCCAAGGATAAGCCCTTTACCGGAAAAGAAACGACTTTCGGGATTCTGTCCCAGATAGATGGCAACGGCATCCCGGCCTCCCTTGTAATGCGTGTCGTGCAAGGACTCCCGGCTGACGGGCAGGAACTTGCTCTTGTCGTTGGTGGTACCCGATGATTTGGCAAACCAACGTATTTCCGAAGGCCAAAGCAGATTCTGCTCACCGGCACGCAGGCGGGTTACATAAGGCTTTACTTCTTCGTAAGTTTGTATGGGAAGGCGCTTCTTGAAATCTTCATAAGTACGGATAGAGGTATAGTCATACTTCTTTCCCCATTCCGTATTTGCCGCTGTCCGGATGAGACGCTGCAATACAAGCTGTTGCAATTCACCTGCATGGCTGGTGTATTGTTCGATTTCTTTCAGACGGGGAGCAAAATATACCTTATTCAGAAACTTTGTAATATTCATCGTTCTTTGTGAAATCTTATTTTAAACCGCAAAAGTAATCTTATTTATCGGCATCTCTATCTTTTTTCTCTTTTTTTTCTATCTTTACGGACCTATAGAACAATAATTCAAACAAAAATATCATGAGAATAGGTATTTTGACTTCAGGGGGCGACTGTCCTGGCATCAACGCTACCATTCGCGGTGTATGCAAAACAGCTATCAACCATTATGGAATGGAAGTAATTGGCATTCACAGCGGTTTTCAGGGGCTGCTGACCAAGGATGTGGAGTCGTTTACCGAAAAGTCCTTATCCGGTTTGCTGAACTTGGGAGGTACGATGCTCGGTACTTCGCGTGAGAAGCCCTTTAAGAAGAACGGCGTGATGTCCGACGTGGACAAACCGGCACTGATAGTGCGGAATATCAAAGAGATGGGACTTGATTGTGTGGTCTGCATCGGTGGAAACGGTACGCAGAAGACAGCCGCCAAACTCTCCGCTATGGGGCTGAACATCGTATCCGTGCCAAAAACAATAGACAATGACATTTGGGGAACCGATTTTTCCTTCGGATTCGATTCTGCCGTCAGTATTGCTACGGATGCCATCGACCGGCTGCACAGCACGGCCAGCTCGCACAAACGGGTGATGGTGATTGAGGTGATGGGGCACAAGGCAGGTTGGATAGCCTTATACTCCGGTATGGCGGGCGGTGGTGACGTGATTCTGATTCCGGAGATTCCCTATAATATCCACCGTATCGGAGAGACGATTCTGAATCGGCTGAAGAAAGGAAAGCCTTACTCCATCGTGGTGGTGGCCGAAGGCATACAGACGGACGGGCGGAAGCGTGCCGCCGAGTATATCGCTCAGGAGATAGAGTATGAGACGGGTATTGAGACCCGCGAGACTGTGTTGGGATATATCCAGCGTGGCGGCTCACCCACACCTTTCGACCGTAATCTTTCCACACGTATGGGCGGACATGCCACGGAATTGATTGCCAACGGGCAGTTCGGGCGGATGATTACCTTAAAGGGAAATGAAATAGCTTCTGCACCGCTGGAGGAGATTGCGGGTAAGTTAAAGCTGGTGACGGAAGACAATGACTTAGTTGTCCAAGGACGTCGGATGGGAATCTGTTTCGGCTAATTTTTCTTGTGGGGATTCTTCAACAGCTTCTGCCATGGGATTATCTTCTGTGGCGGTTTCTGTTGAATGGTTTCGCTCTTTGGCTGCCTGGACTTCCTCCTTGAAAGCGGCATCCTTAATTTTTTTCAATGCCATTTGTGCCGCATTTTGTTGCGACTCCTTCTTGGAATAACCGGTGCCGGTGCCTGCCGATATCCCTTCGATGCGGACTTCGGTGTGGAACATCGGATTGTATTCTTCGTCGAGAAACTGTTCGATAAGCTCGAATGACACTTCCATTTTGTTCTTCTGGCTCCATTCGATGAGTTTTGACTTGAAGTTGACCTCTTTGCGAGACATCTTGTCGAGGTCGATATAGTTTTTGAAAATCTTCTCTTCCATGAACTGCTTGCAGCGGTCGTAGCCCTGGTCCAGATAAATGGCTCCAATGAAGGCTTCGAATGCATTGCCGTACATATAGCTGTTGTGGGACGAGGAGCGGGTGGAGTATTTCACCAGTTTGTCCAGTCCGATTTCCACGGCCAGTTTGTTGAGTGTTTCCCGCTGTACAATTTTGGAACGGGTATTGGTAAGGAAACCTTCGCGGCGTCCTTCGAAATGGCGGTAGACAATATCTCCTACAATGGCGTCGAGGATAGCATCGCCCAAGAATTCCAGCCGTTCGTTGTTGATGGGACGTCCTTTTTCGGAGCGCATGGAGATGGATTTATGCAGCAAAGCCTGCTGATAGACCTTGATGTCACGTGGAAAGAAGCCGAGAATTCTGTAAAAACAAAAATAAGACTCTCTATCCTTGCGGAACAAGAGCCTTATTTTATCTATTTGGTTACGTAACACGACCTTATTATTCTGCGTATTTCTTGAAAATGACACACGCATTATGACCACCGAATCCAAAAGTATTGGACAAAGCTACGTTCACTTCGCGCTTTTGTGCTTTGTTGAACGTGAAGTTCAGGTCATAGTCGATGTTTTCGTCGTTATCACCCTCTTCGTGGTTGATGGTCGGAGGAACAATGCCATTCTTGATGGCGAGGATGCTTGCAATGGATTCTACCGCACCGGCAGCGCCCAGCAAATGACCGGTCATGGATTTTGTTGAACTGATGTTCAACTCATACGCATGCTGTCCGAATACCTCTTTGATTGCTTTTGCTTCCGAAATATCACCTACGGGAGTAGATGTACCGTGAACATTGATATAATCTACTTCTTCGGGTTTCATTTCTGCATCTTCCAACGCATTCAGCATCACTAACTTGGCTCCCAAACCTTCGGGGTGAGAGGCTGTCAGGTGATGAGCGTCGGCAGACATTCCTACGCCGGCAACTTCCGCATAGATTTTGGCACCGCGTGCCTTGGCGTGTTCCAGTTCCTCTAGAACGAGACAACCGCCACCTTCACCCATGATGAATCCGTCACGGCTTGCGCTGAACGGACGGGATGCAGTTTCGGGAGAATCATTGCGGGTTGACAATGCATGCATGGCATTGAAACCACCTACACCGCAAGCGGCGATGGCAGCTTCCGAACCACCGGTTACGATAGCATTGGCCTTACCCAGACGGATGAGGTTAAACGCATCGGCAATGGCATTTGTGGAAGTGGCACATGCAGAACAAGTTGCGTAGTTGGGACCATGGAAACCATACATGATGGAAATTTGTCCGGCAGCAATGTCCGAAATCATCTTGGGGATGAAGAACGGATTGAATTTGGGGCCGTTTTCCTTACCGGTCAGGGCATAGTTGCCCGCCTCTTCTTCGAATGTACGGATGCCACCGATACCGGCGCCGAAGATGACACCGATTCTGTTTAAATCCTCATTTTCGACGTCAAGCCCAGAGTCACCTACCGCTTCTTTGGCTACTGCAATGGCATATTGTGTGTACAAGTCCATCTTGCGGGCCTCTTTGCGGTCCATATATTTGGTAGCATCGAAGCCTTTTACTTCGCATGCAAACTGAGTCTTGAAAAGCGATGCATCGAAATGAGTAATAGGTCCTGCTCCACTAACCCCATTCACAAGATTTTCCCAGAATTCGGGAACACTGTTGCCAATGGGAGTAATGGCGCCGAGACCTGTTACTACAACTCTTTTTAATTCCATGTTATAAACGAATGGATAAGATTACTTAGCGTGTTCTTCGATGTAAGATACAGCATCACCTACAGTACCAATCTTTTCAGCCTGGTCATCGGGAATAGAGATACCGAATTCCTTTTCGAATTCCATGATAAGTTCTACAGTGTCAAGAGAATCAGCTCCCAGGTCGTTAGTGAAGCTAGCTTCGTTAGTAACTTCTGATTCTTCTACGCCTAATTTATCGACGATAATCGCTTTCACTCTTGATGCAATTTCAGACATAACTTTAAGTTTTTAATTAATAATTAGTTTTATTTCTTTAAATTTGCGGTGCAAAGGAATGAATATTTATCATTCCTCGCAAATATTTGATGAATTAAATGCACCTTTTTGCACATTTTTCACGGTTTTGTGCAGTAATTGGAGGGATTATGGGAAAAAATATCGCAGTTTTAGCGTCGGGAAGTGGTACGAATGCCGAGAATATCATCCGTTATTTCCGGGAAAAAGGTTCGGCACGTGTGGCTCTGGTTTTGACTAACCGGCAGAATGCGTTCGTTTTAGAGCGTGCCAAGGGGCTGGGAGTGCCTTGTGTCTGGTTTGCCAAGAGCGATTGGGAAAGTGGAGAGCTTATTTTGTCGACGCTTCGAGAGTATGATATTGATTTTGTGGTATTGGCAGGATTCCTGGCACGTGTGCCGGACAATATTCTGCATGCTTATCCCAATAAAATGATAAATATACATCCTTCGTTGCTGCCCAAGTTCGGCGGAAAGGGGATGTACGGCGACCGTGTGCACGAGGCAGTGATTGCTTCCGGCGAAAAGGAAAGCGGTATTACCATCCATTATACGAATGAGCATTATGACGAAGGCGGAATTATCTGTCAGCAGAAATGCCCCGTACTGCCGGGCGATACGCCGGAGGAGCTGGCGCAACGCATCCACCGGCTGGAGTATGAATACTATCCGAAGGTGATAGAGGAGTTGGTGGAAGGCCTCTCTCCCAGTTATTTATAGAATCGGTTAAGGGAGAGGATGGCTTCGTTCAGCTTGCGGTTGTCTATCTTGTAGTTTTCCAGGGGATTCAATGCACTGTCACTGATCTCTATATATCCGGAAGGGTGTTTTTCTAGAATAGTATGATTTTCTACGATAAAGGCATAATTGAGATGGTCACCCATGATATGCCAGTTCCGTGGACAAGTATCGGTTATTAAATGCCCCATACTGTAATCGGAAGGCGGATTGGTTACACCCAGCACTTTATTCATTAAGGTTGGTGCAAAATCATAGTGCGTGGTACGGTGATGGTAAGTATGTGGCTGTTCTCCCGGTTCATATAATAGGAAGGGGATATGTGTTTGTACCGGTGAATAATTACTGCCGTGACCCCAATAATTTTTATGATTCTCATTGAATTCTTGTCCATGGTCTCCGGTAATGATGACCAGGGTATTGTCCAGCTGTTTCTTTTCCTCAAGTTTGTGGAGGACGCATCCCACCAGTGAGTCGGCTTCCGCCACGCAGTTGTAGTAGAGGTTCAGGAAAGGAGTAGGGTCTATGTCGTTGTTCAGTTTCATATAGTCGGCGAACTCCCAGGACGGTTGGAAACGATAAAGCTTGTCCTTCGGCACTTCATATCCGTGTGCCAAATCATAGAAGAGAAAGGAAAAGAAAGGTTTTGTACCGCTGCCCAGCGTATCGAGTGCTTGCAGATAATCTGCTGTAATACGGCAGTCGCGGTCATAAACGGTTTTTCCTTCGGTATGGGTACGCAAGTCGGGTACCTTTGAGAAAAGTATTTTGGCAAATGGCGGGTTGACGATTGTAGCACTGGGATAAATACCTATCTGATAATTCTGCTTCAATAGTTCTTCTATGAGCAGGGGCTGTATGCCCGATACCTCAAAATCAGTCCAGTAGATGGATGAGAGACTGAAGAAAAGCCCGAAGATACTTCCACGTGTGCCATTGCTGCTGCTTAGATGGGAGGTGAATCTGCTGCAACTGTCGGCAAAGTGGCTGATATGAGGTGTAATGTCCTGGTTAAAGGCGCGGTAGTTCCATGAGTCTATGGCTATCAGCACTACATTCTTGGGGTTGGAATGGACTTCGTATTTCAAAGAATCTATCGGATAGTTGAGGTCAGCAGACTGCTTTTTGTTGTTGAAGTTCATTTTAATGACATCCTTGGATGAGACCACTCCTAACTTCATCATCAGGCGAGTTGCCGTAAGCGGGAAGTAATAGGGCAGGCAGGGGGCGCTGCGAATCACTGAAGTCTTTTGCGCTACGGCGGCATAGGCATGATAAAAGTTAGAGAATAGTGCAAACAAAATCAGAGTGGCAAGTACAGGACGGAAGCCACAGCGGTGAAAGCGGGTATAACAATGGCCTGCAAGTATTCTTAGCAAAGTATTGGCGGCAAATATACCCACTAATACTCCTGCAATCTTCAGATAAAGCCAGAAGCTGAATGTGAAAATCTCACTGTTGCCCTCTCCAACCAGGAGATTCAGTACAAAACCATTGATATGGAACTTGTAAAGACTGTACACACTGCCGTCTATGTAAGCAAGTATATTGAGTAATGATACAAGAATAATGTGTGTGATGGCGGCGGCTTGATGGCGCCGGACGGTAATGGCTACGATTAAGGATATGATGTAAGGAATAAGTGCCCACAAGGCGGCATGTGAGCAAGCGGCCGTTATATAAAACATCCAGCCTCCCACGTCCATCATGGCGAGCCGGGGACTGTGAATCAGATAAAATAGAAATTGTATGGCAATCGTCAGAGTTGAAATTGCATAAAAAATAAATCCTTCACTGAGTGATTTCTCTAACTGTATTTTTTGCATTGATATTGTAATGTTTTGCCTATAGTTTCCTCTGATTCGGCATTGATAGTAAAGGCGTGAGGAGCTTATATAGTGACGTCTTTTGTATTATCGGGCTGTATCTCTAAATGTATGTGCTACTTTGGGATATAAATGTAAGCATCTTTTTCTCTTCGTAGCGGGTAGTCTCCCCGCAATTTTTCAAATTGTTCGGGATGTGTTTTCAGTGCTTCGCTGTCCCTTCTCGGGTCATACATTTGCAGATATGCTTCTGCCAGGTTGCCGGCGGTAATAATCGGGTTCCGGGGTTGGGGGGGAGCGATGCGGTAGTCGGCTTTGATGTGAAAGAAACGGCAAAGGGCATCCAGGGACATACGGGTGGCATTGGCTTTTCCGTCGGCTGAATAACCGGCTATATGGGGAGTTCCAAGGAACACTCTATTTAATAAGGTAAGATTGATATCAGGCTCATTCTCCCATACATCAATGATGGCATCGGAAATCAGTCCGTCTTCTAAGGCATTCAGGAGCGCATTGGTTTCAATCACCTCTCCACGTGAGGTATTGATAATGACGGGACAGCGTTTTAATGACCGGAAGAAAGTATGGTCTGCCAAATGGAATGTTTTGTATGGCCCTTCCTTATATAAAGGTATGTGGAAGGTGAGGATATCACATTCTGCTGCGAGTGCTTGCAAGGAACTGAAATCGCTCTCTCCTTCCTTGTCTTGCCGGGGCAGGTCATTCTTCAGGACACGCATGCCTAGTTCTTGCCCTACTTGGGCTATTTTGCTACCCACATTGCCTACGCCGATGATGCCTAATGTCAATTCGGACAGTTGTACTCCTTTGAGTTGTTGCAATAATAGTAAGGCTGATTGCACGTATTGAGCTACGGATGCTGAATTGCATCCGGGGGCATTGGTCCAAGCGATGCCTGCTTCACGGCAATATTCCGTATCTATATGGTCGAAGCCTATGGTGGCGGTAGCAATGAAGCGGACTTTACTGCCTTCCAGCAATTCCTTGTTGCAGCGGGTGCGGGTACGTATAATCAGTGCATCGGCATCTTTTACCAACTCCGGAGTGAAGTCTCTGCCGGGAGTATAAATCACGCTGTCGGCTATTTTTTCGATGGCTTCTTTAATGAAAGGTATTTTGTTGTCAACAATGACTCTCATAATGCTGCTGTTCTTTTCGACGATTTTCCATCGTGCGAAGATACGACTAATCCGTCAAAGTGGCTAAGTAATGCCCGGAAAATAATTTGGCTCTTTCCGTTTTTAAGTTTGCATTTCTGCCCTCACCGCTCTCACTCTTTTCTTCAACTTCCCTATTCATCGGCATTGCAGGGGTGGGTGAGAGCAATCGAAAAGGGTGAGGGTAAATTTTGCTCTCACCCGTGTTTTCTTCCGTTCCGCATCCTTCTTTCTTCTGTTGCATCCTTTTCATTCTTTCGTTTTACTTTTGGATTCTTCAGCAGCCCACGTTAGTGAGCCGTGATGTTCACTTGAGTGAACTAAACAGCTCACTAGTGTGGTTGAATTGGTTCATAACAGTGGGCCGATGATGAATAAAGTAGTTTTCGGGAAGGAGATAAGGTGTTTGAAGGATAAAACAATGAGCTAGTACGGATTGGGCAATGGGGATGTGCCCGATTCCGTACTTGGTTTTTGTAACAGACAGCAAGTGATTGCTCATCTCTATCTTATGTTTTATAGGTGAATTTGTGTTTTTGTCAAAAAAGGAAAGCGAAATAGACTGCTATATGAGGATTATCTTGTACATTTGCAGCTGAAACTTTTTAGAGATGAGAATAGGATACGACGGAAAACGGGCTGTGCAGAATTTTACGGGATTGGGCAATTACAGCCGGTATGTGGTGCAGTCATTGTCAGCCTTTGCTCCGGAAAACGAGTATTGGTTGTATGCTCCGGTACACCGTGAAAATCAGCAACTCTCGTCGATGGTGGCCGAAAGCCGGGGAACGGTATCGGTACATTATCCATCTTATTGGCTCTGGAGAGGAATGACTTCGTTGTGGCGCGTGGGAGGTATACGCAGGACTTTGAAACGGGACAACATACAGCTGTTCCACGGACTGAGTAACGAACTTCCCTTGACCATCCATCGGGTACGGGAAGTAAAGAGTGTGGTGACTGTTCACGACCTTATTTTCCTGAGACTTTCACATTGTTTTTCGTTGGTCGACCGCTTGATTTATAACTACAAATGCCGCTATGCATGCAAGCATGCAGACCACATCATTGCTGTGAGTGAGTGTACCAAGCGTGACATCATACATTATTATGGAATTCCTGCGGATAAAATTTCCGTTATTTACCAAGGGTGTAGCTCTCTGTATGCCTGTCGTGTCGGTAAGGATAAGCGCAAGGAGGTGATGCGGAGTTATCGGTTGCCCGAACGCTATATCTTGTCGGTGGGCACCATTGAGGAGCGTAAAAATGCGCTGGCCATTGTGAAGGCTTTGGAGTATCTGCCCGATGAACTGCATTTTGTTCTGGTAGGGAGACCCACAGCCTATATCCATCAGCTGAAAGAGTTTATTACAAAAGCCGGATTGCAAGACAGAGTACATTTTCTGCATGGTATCCCTTCGGACGATTTACCTGCCATTTATCAGTCGGCCGAGACTTTTGTATACCCATCCGTTTACGAAGGTTTTGGTATCCCTATTCTTGAGGCTTTGCATTCCGGCATTCCGGTGGTTGCAGCAACCGGCTCTTGCCTTGAAGAAGCGGGGGGGAAGCATTCATTGTATGTGAGTCCCCACGATGTGGAGGGATTGGCAGCGGCGATTGCCCGTACACAAGAGCCTTCTTTGCGTGCCACCATGATTGAGGAGGGATTGAAGTGGGCACAGCGTTTCACGGAGGAGCAGATGGCGCGTGAGACGATGGAGTGTTATCGGAAAGTATTAACAAAAGAAACCTAAGATATGAATTATTTGGACCGCAATGAGTTTAACTACGCACCTTCACAAGAGGTGGTGGAGGCTCTAAAGAATTTTGATATAAACAAACTCTGTTTCTATACCCGTATCTACGACGAAGGCAAGAAGAGTATTCTGTCTGTTTATCTATCTGAATCTTACGGAATTGATGAACCGCAGGTACTATTGGGTTATGGTGGAGAAGATATATTGAAACAAGCAGTCCACTATTTCCTGACCCAAGAGGATGGGAACAAGACGATGCTCATTCCTAAATTCTCGTGGTGGTACTATAAATCCATAGCCGACGAGGTGAACGGGCGTACGCTGCAATATCCGTTGTATGAGGATGGCAATACCTTTAAATATGATTTCGCTGCTATGAAAGAGATGGTACAGCGTGAGAATCCCAAGGTCTTATTAATCGCTTCGCCCAATAATCCCACCGGTAACGGTCTGACCCCTGCAGAACTGGACGCTTTGTTGGCTGAGTTGCCCGTAACAACCATCGTTTTGGTGGACGAAGCCTATGCCTCTTTCGTATCTACTGATACGGACTATATTAAGATGCTGGTTGATAAATATCCCAACCTGATTATTTCACGCACGCTTTCCAAGTTCTACGGATTACCCGGATTGCGCATGGGGTTTGGGTTTATGAGTAAGGAGTTGGCCAGCTTTGGCAAATACAGCAACAAATATCTGGGTTATAACCGTATCTCTGAGGATATTGCTATTGCCGCACTGAAATCGGATGCGCATTACCGGAATATAGCACGGCTGATGAATGAGAGTCGCACCTGCTTTGAAGCGGAGATAGGGACGTTGCCTGGTTTCAAGGTATATGAGTCGGTGGCGAACTTTGTCCTTATAAAATATCCGATTGTCTTGAAAGAACGTTTACAGAAAGCTTTTGTCGACGAGGATTATAAGGTGAAGTTCATGAATGAACCAGACATCAATACCCATTTGCGTATTACCTTGGGGCGTCCTGAACAGAACCGTATTGTCATTGACACCATTAAAAAAATTGCATTACAATGAAAGCGGTTATATTGGCTGCAGGGATAGCTTCGCGTTTGCGTCCGTTGACTGATACCACTCCAAAATGTCTGTTGAAAGTTGGAGAGCGTTGTTTGCTGCAAAGAGCCTTTGATGCATTGCTGCAGAATGGCTTTCGGGAGTTTGTCATTGTCACCGGTTATAGACAGCAGCAGATTGTGAACTTTCTGGAAGCTCATTATCCGGCATTGGAGGTTACGTTTATCTATAATGAGAAATATGCTTCTGCCAATAATATCTACTCTTTATGGCTTACACGGCCTTATGTAGATAAAGAGGACATTCTGTTGCTGGACAGCGATATCCTTTTTGACCCGCAGATTGTAGCCAAGTTGCTTGGATATGGTCAAGCGGATGCGTTGGCTCTGAACCATCATACATTGGGGGAAGAGGAAATCAAGGTAATAGTGGACAATGATGGCAAGGTGTTGGAAATCAGTAAGACGTGCTCCATATCCCGAGCTATTGGCGAGTCTATTGGCATCGAGAAGATGTCTGCCGCTTATACAGAAGCGCTTTTCCGGGAATTGGAGGTTATGATTACCAAAGAAGGTTTGGATAATATCTTCTATGAACGTGCTTTTGAGCGTCTCATACCGCAAGGACACTCTTTCTATGCGCTTGACACTACCGAATATTTTTCTGTGGAACTTGATACGGTGAATGACTTTGAACAAGCACAGCGGTTGATTCCTTCACAACTTTATTAATTAATGGGCTGATTTTTATGGCAGATTATGATATACGTCCTTTGCAGCTTCGTATTTTGAAGATATTGCTTGCTGTGGATAAAGTTTGTAAAGAACATGGTTTGCGCTATTATATAATGGCCGGTACTATGCTTGGTGCAGTCCGTCATAAGGGATTTATCCCTTGGGACGATGATTTGGATATCGGTATGCCGAGGGCTGATTATGATTTGTTGATGTCTCATTCCAAGGAATGGCTTCCCAAGCCTTATGAGGCTGTCTGCGCAGAAAATGATCCGAATTATCCATTACCTTTTGCCAAGATACAAGATGCGGATACGACTCTTATCGAGCGTATGCATTTGAAATACTTGGGAGGTATTTACTTGGACGTATTTCCATTGGACGGTGTACCGCAAAGCAACCTGAAACAGAGGATTCATTTTGCCCGGTATGAATTTTACAAGCGGGTGCTCTATTTTATCTACCGCGACCCTTATAAGCATGGGAAAGGTCCCGGCTCATGGTTGCCGCTGCTGTGCCGGAGACTTTTTACTACTGCCGGCGTACAGAGGAGTATCAGAAATGTGATGACTACCTATGACTTTGACAAGTCTTCTCTAGTCTGTGATTATGATGACGGTATGCGCGGCATCATGCCCAAGGCAGAGCTGGGAACTCCGACTCCCGTTTCGTTTGAGGACGAAACTGTGTGGGGAGTACAAGATTATGATACCTATCTGACCAGAAAATATGGAGACTACATGGTTATACCGAAACAAAGCGGGCAGAGACAGCATAATTTCCACTATCTGGATTTAGATAAGCCTTACAGAGAATATGAGGTCTGATTAAATAATAAAATTTATATTGTAATGAAAAGACTGCTATATGGGGCAATCCCTTATTATCTGACAAAAATATTTAGTTCCCATTCTCCTTCACTAAAATACTATAAGTATATTAAAGACCATAAATATTCACGTCATTTATATGAGTTCAGGGAGGAATATGATGATATGGAAGTCCATATACAGATGGATGAAAGCAGGGGATTGCACTATGTCTTGAAAGATGGCAAACGACTCTATTTCAGACGGAATACTCCTCTTGATAAAATAGTAAGGAATTATAGGGAACTTGTCATGGAACAAGATAAACGTTCCCCTCATCATTATCTGGAAAGTATAAAAGAGGTTACCGGCAAAACATTCGTTGATATAGGATGTGCTGAAGGTTATTCTTCGTTGGAAGTTGTGGAAGAGGTTGGACATGTCTATCTGTTTGAACAAGATGAGTTGTGGATAGAAGCTCTTAAGGCCACTTTTAGTCCTTGGCAGGAGAAGGTTACTATTGTCCGAAAGTATGTGAGTGATCATAATTCTGCTACAGAACAGACATTGGATGATTTCTTTAAAGACAAAGATAAGGAGCATTTGTTCTTGAAGATGGATGTAGAGGGGGCTGAACGTTATGCATTGGCAGGTTGCAAGGGACTGTTTAAAGAGTGTAAACAGCTGGATTTTGCAATCTGTACTTACCATGAAGAAGATGATGAAGCGGTAATAACCACCTTCTTAAAGCAGTTCGGTTGCACTTATCGTAATCAAAAGGGATACTTTAGGCATAAAGTACGTAGTGTTGTTCTGCGTGGCTGTAAAGGATGTGATGTTATAGTATAGTATGTGTTGATGTATCAATGATTGAACTGCCCGGTCATTTTGAAGTATTTTTCCAATACAAGAAGGGATATCAATTGTTCCCGTTTTTTATTCTTGAATTGCTCTATATACTCATGTGCATGTTCGATTATTGCTTGAGCTTCATCAGTATGAGCCATGTAATATTGCAGTCTTTCTTCCAAATCAGAGAAGTCCGGTTTGATTTCAATGTAGTGATAGTTAGGAATTAATGTGCCTTCCATGAACCAAGTTTCACAAGTAGGACGGGGCATTACGGCGATAGAGTTGGAAGACATTACCCATTTTAGATTGCTGGCAACATCATAGCCTTCTATGGCTAGGATAAATTTATATTCAAGCTGCTCCTTAATGGTCAATTTTCCAATGCACCACGTAGGATTGATAGTATCCCGGCTGATATCTCCCAAATCGCACATGGGATGGCCAAAATACATTTTCATGAATTTGATTCGCTGCTCTTTGTCTGTTACTTTTCCGCGAAAGACAGCCATATCTTTTTTTTCTGTAAATTTTTTCTTGTCACGGACAAAAATAAAATGCCTTATCTTGTTGAGTTTCATAATAACCCCGTTGCCGTTGTTTTCAGTTATAAGACGGCTTTTTGAAATGGATGGGATTGGTGGGACGAAATCCACATCACCGGCACATAGGTTCAACCGTAGTTGTTGGGAAAACCAGCGGGTATAGCAGCGGGTATCATAGATGTAGACTTTGTGCCCTTTTAATTTATGTTCTGCAAGTGCAGGTACCGATTCGGGCAATATTGCACCCGGTAAAAGTTTGTTATAGTAGTTTACCCGGTATAAAATGTAGTCTTTATCTTTTCTGTCGGATAAAGATGCCAACTTATGATGAAGCTGCATCTGAAAGAATACATTGGGTATCAGCATACCGAGCATATTCTTTATATAATAGACAAGTTTGATGTTCTTCCCGCTTTTTAGGGCATACAATAGTTTGTAATCCATTGATTTCGTTTTTATTCAGTAGGTACATTGTATGAAATATGATGCAAACTTATATAAATAAATGAGAACTTCCAATTGAATTTATCCTTTAATTATCATATTCTTTTTATAATAAAGAGTTGCTCTGTTTTCAGATTTTGAGTAGTCTGGTTTGTTTTTTCGTTGTTAACGCTTACTTTTGTGGCGAATCAGCAATTCTAATAAATTTGTTATGACCAAATTCTTAATTATCCGTTTCAGCTCGATAGGGGATATTATCCAGTGTATGGGAATTATCGGTGGAATACGTGAACGGTTTGCAGATGTGGAAATTCATTGGATTACCCGGAAAGATATGGTGGGGACCTTGTCGATGGATGGCAGGATTGATAAAATTTGGGCGTTTGACAAGGAGACCGGACTTGCCGGATTGTTGAAAATGGCGGCTGATTTGAGAAAAGAGCATTTCGACTACATTTATGACGCTCATAGTAATATCCGTTCCAACATATTGAAGCTGATAGTGTCTCCATTGCCTTTTGTGAAACCTTACGTTGCTCTGCGGAGCAAAGAGAGAGGCAAACGCTTTTTGTTGTTTAAACTGGGAATCACTCATTTCGACAAGCCTTTCAGGGGGATGGTGTCTTTTCAGAAACCATTGAAGAAATGGGGAATTACGCATTTTCCAGACAACTATCACGACTGGTGTTTCCCGGATGAAATACGTAGCAAGTATGAGAACTTTGTAACCAAAGATATGGTTACGCTGGTGCCGTCTGCCAACTGGGAAATGAAACGCTGGCCCGTTTCCTATTGGAAAGAATTGGTTGCCCTTCTTCCTGAGTATAGATTTGTTATTCTGGCTGGTCCGAAGGATACTTTCTGTGAGGAAATCAGAAGTGCTGCACCGGAACGGGTAGTTAACCTTGCGGGACAAACCTCATTGATGGAATCTTCTTACATAGTGTTGCGTTCCAATCTGGTAATCAGCGCTGATACGGGTTTTATGCATGCCGCTGATTTGTTCCGTGTTCCTGCTTTTGCCTTGATGGGACCTACAGCCTTCGGTTTCCCTACGGGACCTACGGTGGAAATACTCGAAACAGCCCTGCCTTGCCGTCCGTGCACCAAAGACGGACGGGGTAAATGCAAGCTGGCTGTTTATCAGAAGTGTATGGTGGATATTACCCCCCAACAAGTCGCTGAAAAGATTATTGCTTCTCTTGGTTGATGGCGCCTATCGTCTTTGTAGTGGAATAACCGTCTACGAAAGGGATAGTTACTGTTTCTTGGGCGTACTCCCTGCCTACAATGTTTTCTATGGCATAGTCGCCACCTTTTACCAACACGTCCGGTGCAACTGTTTTGATGAGATTCAGAGGGGTATCTTCCGTAAAAATCACTACGTAGTCCACTGCTTCCAAGGCTGCCAGGACTGTGGAGCGGGCGCTTTCATCATTGATGGGGCGCGATTCCCCTTTCAGACGTTTTACTGAGCTGTCCGAATTCAATCCTACGATAAGTACGTCCCCCAGTCTTTTGGCCTTTTCCAGATAGCACACGTGTCCTTTGTGCAGAATGTCGAAGCAGCCGTTTGTGAATATGATTTTGCGCTCCTGCGCACGCAGTTGTTTTATAGTATCTGCAAGTTGGGGAATAGGAATATGTTTGCTGGCCGGTTTCCCGATTTGTAGCTCGTCCTGCAACTCTTTGAACAGAATGGGGCTGGTGCCTATTTTCCCGACTACAATGCCGGCCGCTTTATTGGCAAGATAAATGGCATCTGCAATAGGGATACCGGCTGCCAGCGCAGCTGCTAAAGTTGCCACGACAGTATCGCCTGCACCTGAAACGTCATATACTTCCCTTGCTTCGGTAGGAATGTCTTGTGAGACTTCCGGAGCTATATATGACATCCCTTTTTCGGAACGTGTCACTAATAGAGAAGTAAGGTTATACTCCTTCAGTATCCGGTCTGCCGCGCTATGGATTTCTTTATCCTCATTTCTCACATCCATTCCCGAAACGGCTGAAAGTTCTTTTAGATTGGGGGTGATGATGGTTGCGGAACGGTATTTCTCCCAATTTGTCCCTTTGGGGTCTATAATGACCTTCTTCCCTTGCCCGGCAGAGGCGGATATAACCTGCTGGCATACTGTATCATTGCATACTCCCTTGCCATAATCCGAAATCACGACAATGTCCACTTCGGGGAGTGCACGCTTCACGGCATCCAGCAATTTCTGCTCAGTCTCTTCGTTCAGGCATTCATTTTCTGTTTCAAAGTCCAGCCGTACTACTTGCTGGCTGTTGCCTATTACGCGGGTTTTGGTGATGGTTGGGTGTTCTGTATGAAACAGTTCGTTTCTGATACCCAAATCAGCAAACATCTCCTGCATTGTGTTTCCGTTGTGGTCGTTGCCAAGCAGGCTGACGACATACGGCGAGCAACCCAATCCCAACAGATTTCTTGCAACATTGGCCGCTCCTCCCAATACATTGTAGGTACGGGTGACACGGACCACTGGTACGGGTGCTTCGGGAGAAATCCTTTTCACGTCTCCTATATGGTAAGTATCCAGCATCACGTCTCCGATAACGAGTACCTTCTTTCCCTTTATACTGTTTAATTCTGTATTCATAATAGGTTGTTTTTTAATTGGTTGGCCCAATATAGAAGTGAGTGCTCAGAGGTGACCCGGAAGGACTTGACACCACTTCTTTCGCCGCATTCCGTATCCGATTTCTTATCTCCGAACATATAGGATTGGGATGGGTCGATTTCATATTTCTTCATCGCTTCCGTCACCATGAAAGGAGAAGGCTTACGGCATTCGCAATGTTCTTCCGGAGTGTGAGGGCAAGTATAGAAATCATTCAGTATAACTCCATGTTTCTCCAGCTCTTGGGCGAGTGCCCGGTTGAACTGTTCGGCGTCCTCCAACGTAAAGTAGCCACGTCCAATACCGGATTGGTTCGTGATGACGATCAGCAGATAACCCAATTCCTGAAAAATACGGAGTGCTTCGGCTACACCGGGCAATAATTCAAGCTCTTGGGTCTTGTAAACGTAGCCGAAATCAACATTGATGGTACCGTCCCGATCGAGGAAAATCGCTTTATTCATGGGAGAACAGTTTTTTGTCAACGATACCGCACAAGATATGTCCGATAGTTATGTGCACTTCTTGAATCCTGGCAGATTCGGCGTGCTGTATAATCAACGGGTAATTGCAAAGTTCCTTGCACCTTCCTCCATCCCTTCCCAGGAGCCCTATGGTGGTGATGCCCATAGATTGTGCCTTCTGCAAGGCATGCTCTACGTTGGGAGAGTTGCCGCTGGTAGAAAGGCCTATCAGAATATCACCTTTCGTTCCCAAGGCTGCTGTCTGCCGTTCGAAGACGCGTTCGAAGCCATAATCATTGCTGACTGCGGTCAGGATGGAAGTGTCGGTTGTCATGGCGATGGCGGGCAGGCCTTCCCGTTCGGTCACGAAACGTCCGACGAGTTCGGCAGCGATATGCTGGGCATCGGCTGCACTGCCACCGTTACCGCAAAGCAAGACTTTGTGCCCTTGTCGAAGGGCTTGTACTATCAGATTGCCGACAGTTTCAATGTCGGCAAGCATTTGCCGGTTGTTCAGGATATTTTCTTTGAGCCTGATACCTTCTTGGATGGACTGGGTGATATAATCTTGCATAATTTTCTAATCTCGTTGGTACAAAGATACGACATTTCAGAAATGAAGCTTGCTTTTGACGAAATTTTTAAATTGTCTTTGCTTTCTCCATTTCAGTCTGCTGAAGAGAGTGAAGAATATGCATTCTTCAATATCGAATCCTCTTTGCTCGGCATATAGAGGTATTATTTTCATGAAGTCATCGGCGGGAATACCCAGTTGGCTGAAGGCATTCATGGACATTCTGATACCGGGCACTTTACCGAGCTTCAGGCGGTTGATGTCAATGAGGGCGAAGTGATATTTGCCGTTTGTCTTCCGGTAAAATATATTCTTGGGATTATAGTCCAGAGGCAAGACCTTGTTCAGATGTAATTGGAGAGTGAAGTCTACGAGGTCATGTCTTAGCCGTTTTTTCTCTTCTTCCTCCATTTCCGTACCGAGCATATCCGTTACAAGCGGGTAGGGGAGGTATTCGGAAATAAAGTATCCGGTGTGGAAGAAACCATTCTTTTTGATTTCTATATAAGCTACCGGAGGGGCGGTCTCTATTCCCCGTTGCAGAAAAAGTTCTGCATATTCAAAGGCGCGCTGCGCTTTGCTTTTGCGAAACCAAGTGTAAATGAGGCAGTTTATGAGGGCAGGCCTTTTGTATTTCTTGATTACGAAGTCCTTGTCTCCGAACCGCACTCTTTCGACTGTGTTTCTTCGGTTACAATAAACCTCTTCCCGTTCATATTCTTCCGATGGGATGGCTCGGATATAACTCTCGTAGGCGGCATAATGCGGATGAATATGTACCTTCATTGTTTTTATTTACATTTTACTTCTTTTGAACGGTGCAAAGATAGTGCAAACCGAAAGCAGAACAAAATGAACTTGTTCATTTTTTATTTTGAGGTGCCGCCTATCTTCGCTTTTGAGCAAAGATAATCAAAATGTATCATCTGGTCGGAAATATCGTATGCTTTTTTAGCGAACTCGGCTTCTGCCGGGGTGGGCTCTTCACCTACCACCTCCATTTGGGGGCTGATGGCGAACCCTTTCTTGCATGGGTCGAGGATACTTTGGCCCAATCCGCTCCAGTAGTAATCATCCAGTTGGAGCAGGTTCAGCAGGGTGGGGTACATGTCGATTTGTCCCATCACTTTATCATAACGCATGCCTACCGGAGAATTTACTATGATGAAAGGGGTGAATGTCTTGTCGGATACGATACCCTTGCCACCGGGGGCGTTACACAATTCTTCACGGTAGGTAGCCAGTCCTTCGTGGTCACCGGTGATGACGATAAGGGTCTCGTCGTATTGTGGTAGTGTTTTCAGGTACTCCACGAATTTTCCTATCGCCTTGTCCGTATAGCGTGCGGTGGTCATGTAGTCATTCATTTTCTGCGGAATGGCCGGAGAGAAATGAATCTCTTTCAATTCTTCTGGCAATTTGAAGGGAGCATGGCCGGAGTAGGTCACCAGCTGCATGTAAACATTCTCCCCCTTCTTCCAGATTTCCCCCTTCTCTATTTTTTGGCGGCATTGCGCCAGGAAGGAGCCGTCTCCGGTACGTTTGTGCGTGCCAAAGGCTTCTGTCAGTTCAAAGTCATGATAAGCAATGATGGTGTCGGTCCCGAAACTGTAGGCTATGACGCCTTGGTTCCAGGTCGATACTTTATCAATGGTCAGGAGGTAGTTGCGCGAGTTCTTCTGCTGATGCATGGCTTTCTGCAGGGTTCCGTAGGTGTGGTCAGGATATTGGCTGCTGTATGTGCCGCTGTTGATAGGCAGCATACCGGCGCAAAGCAACAGCTGTGCATCAATGGAGCGCCCTCCTTTCACTTGCGTTAGTACGTGGGGAGCGTATAAGGTGGTGGAGTCTTGCAGCAGTTTGTTGAGATATGGAGTAATCTCTTGCCCTTCCACTTCCCTTTCGAGTACCCAGCTTTCCAGAGATTCTGCCAGGATGACGATGCAGTTGTTGCGGATTCCGATACGTCCGGCCAAAGGGTGATGTCCGGGTTTCTGGCTCAGCCACTCCTTTATCTCTTGCTGTATCTGTGGGGTGGCCTCCTGCTTCTGGTTGATGAGGTCATAGCATAGGCTTCCGAAGACGGTATACATGGAAGTGGTGCTTGCACACAGATAGGCTTTCTGGCGGACGGTGTTGTATGCTTCCTTGAATCCTCCTTTGGCCAGGGTGGTGATGGCAAACAGCAGGATACCGATTCCCAAAGCCCCTCCGTAATACTTGTATGATGTTCTTCCGGCGGTATTTCTTTTGTAATGCCAATAAAGGGGGATACTGGCAATGGTAGATAGAGGGAAGAAGATGTCGTACCAGCGGAAAGAGTCATAAACGCTTCCGGTGAAATCGGCTAGGTTTCCAGAAAGTCCATAGCTGTTAAGTGGAATGGCAGTATAGTAGGTGCGGAAATACATCAGGTTGACAATCAGTAGTATATCCAGCAAAAGCATGATGACTATCTCTGTTTTCCAGAACCGGAAGAACTTATAGGGGACGAGAAGTACGAGGGTGGCTATTATTTTGGTCGCATAAAATTCGATGGTAGAGAATGAAGCGAATGTGGTGGGTATGCTCCAGATGAAATCGAATAGCAGGAATTTGAAAAAAATGGTGATTCCGAATAAAAGAGTCACTTTATCTGTTGCTCCTTGTTGGCTGTTGGAGCAATGAAAAAGATTTCTTCTCATAAAATAGTACTTTTAAAATAGTGGGGTGCAAAGATAGATATTTTAGAGAAGAAAAAGCTTCATAAACAGCAACTTTTGGAGAAAAGTTGATAAAAGTCATTTTTTTTTCTGGATTGATGCAGTATATGCAGAATTCTTGTATTTACTTTGCAGACGTTTAAAGCAAAGAAAGCAAAACTGTTACAAACTAAGGGCTGAATTTTATTGTTCTATTGGTAAAATGAGGTGATGATTGTGTCGTTGCCGTGATATTTTGAGTGTATGAAGAAGCATTATTTATTTTTCGTTTCGGTAGCCTATTCCTATCCTATACTTCGCCCGCTTCAGGACGAAATCAGGCGTAGAGGGGATGATGTTGCATGGTTTATCGAGTCAGACTGCCCGGTTCTGTTGGATCAAGATGAGAGGTGGCTTCAATCTGTTCAGGAAGTGATGGATTATCAGCCTATTGCTGTTTTTGCACCGGGCAATTATATTTATGATTTCTTCCCGGGAGTGAAAGTCTCCCTTTTCCATGGCTACCCCATCAATAAGCGTGGCGATGAAAAGGATGACCATTTTTCTGTTCGCGGATGGTTCGATGTCTATTGCACACAAGGAGAAACGAGCACTCTTCCCTTCAAGGAGCTTGAGAGGAAATACGGCTTCTTTAAGGTATACGAAACTGGCTGGTGCAAGGCGGATACTTTCGTGAAGGAACGTGCACATACTCCTCATAATGCACGTCCGGTAGTCTTGTACTCTTCTACGTTTACCAAAAATATAACTTCTGCTCCTCATCTGTTTGATACCATCAAGAGACTGGTACGCGAGAAGAACTGGGATTGGATTATTTCGTTCCATCCGAAATTTTCGGATATGGAAGTCCTCAAGAAATACAAGGAACTGGCCGCTTCCTGCCCCAATATTACTTTCCACGAGAGTGGACTTGTTGATGCCAAGCTGCTGAACAGTGCGGATGTATTGTTGTCCGATGCTTCGTCTGTGATTGTTGAGGCGATGATGTTGGACAAACCGGTTGTGACCTATTGTAACACCATGCCAGGGGATCATTTGCTGAATGTCACTGAGACGGATGCTGTAGAAGGAGCGATAGAAAAGGCCATTTCCCGTCCGGCAGAACTGATGGAGCGGATGCGTGCCTACGTGCACAAGCATGAGGCGCATCTGGACGGTGAGTCCTCTTCACGGGTACTGGATGCCGTAAACAACTACATCTGGTATTTTCAAGGTAAGACCAGAACCAAGCCTTGGAATCTGGTACGTAAGTTTAAATTGCGATGGCGGGTGGGCTATCCGTTGATGGCCACTTTGCGGTTGTGGTAATTGTTGCGGCTTATGGAGAACGCTGAATCATTGCCTCTGATAAGTATTATTGTACCGGTCTATAATGTGAAGGATTATCTGAGTAAATGCCTGCAGTCCATTTGCGGGCAGACTTATAAGAATCTGGAAATAATATTGATTGACGACGGCTCTTCCGATGGTTCGGGAGAGCTTTGTGATTTATTTGCCCAAAGGGATGGGCGGATAAAAGTTATCCATCAGGCAAATGCAGGTCAGAGTGCAGCTAGGAATAGAGGTTTGGCGGTAGCTCAAGGTGAATTCCTTGGTTTCGTGGATAGCGACGACTGGATTGAACCGGATATGTACGAATTTTTGTACTGCTTGCTGAAGGAAAATGAGGCGGATATATCCATTTGCTCACATTGCCGGGACAAGGATGGGAGAAGTGTGGCGAAGTATGCTTCGGGAAAGCAGTTTGTGTTTACTCGTGACGAGGGTATCCGTGCACTGGCAGTAGATAAACATATAAGGAACTATGTTTGGGATAAATTATATAAGCGTTGCTTATTCTCTGATATAGCTTTTCCGCTCAATCGTATTTTTGAAGACATAGCTATCTCTTATCAAGTATTTTATAAAGCAGAAAATATTGTGATGCGAGATCTTCCTAAATACCACTATGTTATTCGAGAAGGAAGTGCTATGCAGGGTAAGTATAATCCCCAGAAAGAGTATCAATTGTTTTTGGCTGTATGTGAGCAGAATGATTTTATCCTTGCAAAGGGAATTTGGGATAGATCCCCTATATTTGTTATTCAGAGAGGATTGCATTTAATAGATCATATCCAGTTAGTGGAACGTTCTTTTGCGGCAGAAGATATTGTAAATAAGGTGCTTTTTGAAATACATAAGTACGATAGGTTTAGCTGGCGGCATATTGGAATATCTTGTGCGATAAAGCGTTGGATGATTTGTAATCATTTATTTTTATACCGCGGTATATATCATTTTTTCAGGTTAGTATTTAAATCAAAGCGGCATCGCTTTTGAAATGAATTTTGATAATAGTGATGAATAAAAAGCCATTAGTAAGCGTTATTGTACCTAATTATAATTATGCTCGTTTCCTGGAACAACGTATGGAGACGTTATTATGTCAAACGTATAAAAATATTGAGGTTATACTTTTGGATGATGCGTCTACTGATGAAAGTTTGGAAATAATAAAGTTATATCAACATAATTCCCGTGTTTCTCATGTAGAGATAAACACTTGTAATTCCGGTACTCCTTTTATTCAGTGGGCTAACGGATTGGCTTTAGCTCGTGGTAAGTATGTTTGGATCGCTGAAAGTGATGATTACTCAGAACTTTCTTTTTTAGATATGGTAGTTCCTTTAATGGAAGAAAATGAAGATGCTGCTTTATGTTTTGTGGGAAGCTTCTGTGTGGATGAATTTGGGAATAAAATTGGGATTGATCATGATAGATGGGGAAAAAAACAGTATTCTTGCAAAAAAGGATATAAGGTTTTTAATGGAAATGATTATCTCTTGTATAATATGTATTGGCGCTGTTATATATACAATGCAAGTGGGGTCCTTTTTAGACGTGATTTTGCGGAGACGGTGGATAAGACAAAATATTGTTCTATGAGATCCAGTGGAGACTGGCTGTTTTGGATTGAGATGATGCGTCAAGGAAAGGTGATTGAGATATATAAAAAGTTGAATTTTTTTAGATATCATCAATCTACTTCGATGAAAGCGAAAAAGGCGGGTATTGCTTTGGAAGAGGATTTTGAGATTATAAAACAAATGGAAAAATATCTACCTCAACTAACTTTTTATAAAAGAACGCTAAGGCGTGGTGTCTTTTATAAAAAAATAAAGAGAGCTGATGTTGACCCTATGATAAGGCTTTCTTTATTTAATAGATTGAAAGAGGATTTAGGAGGTGGGTTTGGCGCATATGTAATAGAAAGAATTAATAGGTATTTAAGTTTCTTTTTACCTTGTTTATGTACGGAACAAAGGGAACGCTTGTGATTTTAGGCAGTTGCTTGAATCTTTTAAACGATTGTGGTATAATTTAAGTATTGTGACATAAATAGACTATATAAAATTTGACTGTTATGAATGGAAATAAGATTACCTTTTGGAGACGTAAATTTTTGTCATTTATATATGAGAAGAAGATTCGTGGAAATGGTATATACACTATTGAAAAATATAGAATACTGAAAGTAACTTTGCTTAAAAAGGTGATTTCTTATGATGAAGTTAATTTTACATATTTAAAATTCCTTCATTTTACTAGGAAAGTTTCAGAAAAAGAACTATTGTTTAAAGTGAATAATCGTTGTTTTGATGTTCTTGATATTCCTTTGGATCAGGATAGTTTACCTTTAGTTAGTATTATTGTTCCAAATTATAATCATGCTCTATATTTAAGAGAACGTTTGGATTCAATTTATAGCCAAACGTATAAAAAGTTTGAGGTAATTCTATTGGATGATGCATCTTCTGATAATAGTGTTGAAATATTGACTGAATATGCTCAGAAATATCCACAAAAAACCCGTTTAATAGTCAATGAGAAGAATTCGGGAAAAGTTTTTGCTCAATGGAATAAGGGATTGAGTTTGGCCAAAGGAGAGTATATATGGATAGCTGAAAGTGATGATTATTGTGATAAAGGTTTTTTAAAAGAAGTACTTTTAGGGTTGCGCCACCAATCGGTAATGCTTTCCTTTGCAAGGAGTGTATTCATGAAAGATGGTAAAAAAATATGGTCAATAGAGAGATATCTAAAGGATTCGTCAATATCTTGGAATGCTCCTTTTGTTATGTCGGCTCACATGCTTGTGAATAAGGCTTTTGGGATTAAAAATGTAGTCCCAAATGTCAGTAGTGCGGTTTTTAGAAATGTGGGTACTATACCTGATGAGATTACTGCTATCTGGAAAGATATGTCCTTATGTGGTGATTGGTTATTTTATCTATGGTTGATTCGAGGAGGAGCTGTCAGCTATACTAATAAAGTGACCAATTATTATAGAATACATGAGAATAGTACTTCATTGAAAGTTCAAGATACATTGGATTATTATATTGAAACTTTTCGTGTTTCTTGTTTTGTAGCCCAGAACTATGCAGTAGATTTATCGATTTTTGATACTGTTAAGAATAACTTAGTACGGCATTGTATAGATAGAAAACATGAAAACAAGGTAGAGGAGGTTGAGAGAATATACGATCTTAATCAGATAAAAGAGTGTGCAAAATGTCGGCGTCCGAATGTTGCTATTTGCGGCTATTCTTTAATTCAAGGTGGGGGAGAGGTATTTCCCATTTATTTGGCAAATGAATTGAAAAAGCAGGGGATAGCAGTAACTTTTGTTGATTTTAGAAGAGCAAATTATGACGAAGGAATCAGGAAAAAACTGGATAGAGATATACCATTAATCGAACTTAGTGACGTTAAATTCTTTAATGGTGTAATTTCTGCTCTTGGAACGGAGATCGTTCATACTCATGAAGGGACTGTGGATTACTTTGTAGCTCGCGTTATAAGGAATAAGGAAGGTGCTTGTAAGCATATTATTACACTTCATGGTATGTATGAAGCTATTTCTAAAAAGAACTTGGATGGAATATTGGAGTTTGTGATCCCAAGCTGTTCTTGTTTTGTATATATTGCTGATAAAAACTTGCTTCCGTTTAAGGGCCTATTTCAAAACTTGCAATTTCGGAAAATAGGAAATGGGCTTCCGCAAATACCTATTGTTCCCCACAAAAGACTTGAGTTGGGTATTGAAGAAAATGCTTTTTGTTTGACATTGGTTAGTAGAGCTATTTTTGAGAAAGGCTGGATAGAAGCGATAGAGGCTGTAAAAATAGCAAGGAGGAAGTCAGAGCGACCGATTCATTTGATATTGATTGGGGAAGGAGAATGTTATGACTTTTTAAAAGGTAAAAACCTTCCTTCTTATATTCATTTGCTGGGACGCAAAAGTGATGTCAGGAATTATTTTGCTATGTCTGATGTGGGATTGTTACCTTCTCGGTTCAAGGGGGAGAGTTTCCCTTTAGTTGTGATAGAAAGTTTGATGAGTGGTTCTCCAGTCGTGGCGAGTGATATAGGAGAAGTTCGTAATATGTTGGCTGATGAAGCTGGTAATATGGCTGGTATGTTATTTAAACTTAGGGAGGGTGAAATACCAGTTGATGAATTGGCGCAGATTATTTTGCTTTTGGCTACAGATAATGAAAAGTACATGCAGTTGAAGAGGCGGACTAGTGAGGTTACTAAAAAAATGAATATTACTCATACTGCAGAACGGTATATTGGTGTGTATAATGAAGCCTTGAATACTTTGCCAAAGGAATGAAGTTGTAGTAGTAAGCCTATGATAGAAGCATTTTGACTGCTTTATATGATTAATTGTTATAACTAAAGATGGAGAAAAAACTGGCAATAATTATACCTGCTTATAAAGCTCGTTTTTTGAGAGAAACTCTGGATTCAATACTTAAGCAGAATAGTTCAGAATTTATTGTATATGTGGGTGATGATGCGAGTCCGGAGAATATAGAAGGGCTTGTCCATGATTATGATGAGAAGTTAGATATTGTTTACCATCGGTTTAGTACGAATCTTGGAGGCGTAGATTTGCCTGGGCAGTGGGATAGATGTATTGCTTTATCCAATGAGCCGTTGGTTTGGCTTTTTTCTGATGATGATATAATGCCGTTTGATGGGGTTAAAAGAGTAATGCAGGCTGTTGAGAAATATGGAGATAAGCTGGTGTGTATGCGTTTCCCTTTAATGGTAATAGATGCTTGTGGTAACATGAAATATCAGAATCCTCCTTTTGAAACGGAACGGATTTCTGGATATGAGTTTTTATTGGATAAGTTATCAGGAAAGATTAGTTCGGCTGCTTGTGAGTATGTTTTTAGCCGTGATGTTTGGAAACAAATAAAAGGTTTTGTGAAGTTTCCGTTTGCATGGTGTTCGGATGATGCTACTTGGGCAAGTTTTGCCGATTTAACAGAAGGAATTATTTCTCTACCTGGGAGGGCTGTGTGTTGGCGAAATGTAGAAGGTGAGAATATTAGTAATTCTGTCGGTTTTGATAAGGAAAAGCTTAGAGCAACAGGCCTTTTTTTTAATTGGATAAACAGACATTATCCTTGCAATCTTAGAGATGCTAGATTGAGAAAAGCTTTAGAAGCTTATACTCATACGATTTTGTCTTGCTCAGTTCGTGGTAACTTCAGTTTGTGTGATCTTGTCCGTTTATGTTATGCTCTTGGTAAAATAGATTATGTTGCCGCTTTACACGTGGCGTATCGCCATTTGTTGAAAAAATGAGTTTTTGAGAAAATATGAAAAAGATACTTTTTATAATTCCCTATATTCCATATCCTTTAGATTCAGGAGGTAATCAGGCCTTTTTTAATATGGTTAATTATATCCGTAATCGAATGTCGGTGTCAATTTTGCTTTGCTCAAAATCCGAAGAACATGATAAAAATATAGTGGCCTTGAAAAAATTGTGGGCAAATGTAGATTTTTTTGTATATAAATGGCCTAAAAAGAAATCTGTACATATTGAAGTCCGTAATCCATTATATTACAATGTTTTGAAAAGAGTGAAGGCTTCTGTGGAGCGCAAAATGAGAAGGCAGATTGTGAATATGGGGGTAGATATGGAATCAGGTTTAGATCCAGTTCGCGAGAATTCTGCTCTTTTAAGATCGGTTTTTGAGCCCCTTGAATCTGGATATGCTCAATATATTTGTCAGGTTATAAAGCAAGGATATGATATTATTCAGGTTGAATTTTATGAATTGATTTCTGTAGGATATTTATTGCCGGAAAATGTACAAACGATTTTTGTGCATCATGAATTAAGATATGTCCGTAATGCTAATGAAATGTCTTTGTTTGAAGAGATGACAGATGAAGATCGCATGCTTTTCTCTGTGGCAAAGGACTATGAGCGAGCTGCCTTGCTAAAATATAAGCATGTAATTGCTTTGACTGAAGTAGACAGACAACTGCTGATTGATTTTCTTGGTCGTAAAGAACGTATTTATGCTTCTCCAGCGGTGGTGCAGATGTCAGATACTTCTATTGAAGAATTTACTCCGGCAATTACTCATAGATTAACGTTTGTTGGAAGTGGAGATCATTATCCGAACTTAGATGCGATTACTTGGTTTTGCAAAGAGGTGGCTCCTTATTTGCATAAGCAAGGATTCTCTTTTGATTTTAGGGTTGCAGGACGGTGGGATTGCTCTCATATAGTAAGACTTTCTTCTGTTTGTCCAGAAATAAAATTTGTAGGTTATGTGGAGGATTTGAGTGATTTTCTTAAAGGTAGTATTGCTCTTGTTCCTATACGCATCGGTAGTGGGTTGAGAATGAAAATATTAGATGCTGTATCTTTGGGCATTCCTTTTGTTACTACTTCTAAAGGAGTAGAGGGGATTAGTTTTAATGATAATGAAGAGTGTTTAAAGGCGGATACAGCTATGGATTTTGCAGATGCGATTATTAGGTTGGCTAATGATAGTAACATGCAGTGTAGACTTGTTTTACAAGCTAAACGTAAATTAGAAGATTTATATGATTGGAAAAAGATGTTAGAACAGCGTATGGCTATTTATTCTCATATTCTGAATTTTTAAAATTTTTATTTTGAGTATTTAGGTATTTTCGTGTAATTTAGCAATTTAATTATAATCAAAACTTATGGTAAAACAGTTTTTCTCTTTGATGAAGCGATATATCATGCCGTATCGCAAGTATTTAACGTGGGCATTGATACTGAATTTCCTTTCTCAATGGCTGAACGTTTTTTCTTTTATGGCTATTATTCCTATTTTAAACATATTGTTTAAGATTGACACTAAAGTGTATGAATATATGCCCATGGACTGGGGAAACTTTGACAAAGATGTTCTTATTAATAATGCTTATTATTGGATCAGTAATTTTGTTTTGGAACATGGCGCTTTTCTTACACTTGTTATGATGGGATGTATATTGGTTTTTATGACGTTATTGAAGACTGCAGGTTACTTCGCTTCTTCTGCAATTATGGTCCCTCTTCGTACAGGTATTGTTCGTGATATCCGTATTCAAGTATATAATAAAGTATTGGAGTTGCCTCTTAGTTTCTTTTCTGAGGAGCGTAAAGGGGATATTATTGCTCGTATGAGTGCGGATGTTACTGTTGTTGAGAATTCTTTAACCAGTTCCATTGACATGTTAATTCGTAATCCGATAGCTCTTTTGGTTTGCTTTGTCACTTTGTTTACTGTAAGTTGGGAGATGACTTTGTTTGTCCTTATAATTCTTCCATTGGCTGGATGGCTCATGGGAATAATCAGCCGTAAATTGAAAAGACAATCATCAGCGGCACAAGCCCAATGGGGAGATATAATGTCTCAATTGGACGAAACCTTGGGAGGATTACGTGTGATTAAAGCTTTTCTTGCAGAAAAGAAAATGTCTGCGCGTTTTGCAAAGACCAATAATGAATTTAGAAATGCTGTGAATGAAATGGTAATCCGTCAGAGTTCAGCTCATCCGATGAGTGAATTTTTGGGTACTTGTATCATCGTTATCGTATTGCTGTTTGGTGGTTCATTGATTTTGAGTAATACTTATTCTCCCATGGATGCAGCCACTTTTATTTTCTATTTAGTTATTCTTTATAGTATCATTAATCCCTTAAAAGAGTTCTCTAAGGCTTTTTATAATATACCTTTAGGGCTTGGCAGTATGGAACGTATTGACATGATATTAAAGGCTGAGAGCCATATAAAAGATCCTATGCAGCCCTTATCATTAAATGGCTTTGAGAATAAATTGGAATTTCGTGATGTAAGTTTCAGTTATATAGAGGGAAGACCAGTTTTGAAACATATTAATTTGACGGTTCATAAAGGTAAGACTATTGCTCTGGTAGGACAGTCAGGATCAGGAAAATCCACTTTAGTAGATTTGGTTCCTCGTTATCATGATGTCACAGAAGGAGCCTTATTGATAGATGGTAAGAATGTGAAGGATGTTTCCATAAGCAGTTTAAGGTCATTAATAGGCAATGTGAATCAGGAAGCTATTCTGTTTAATGATACTTTTTTTAATAATATTACATTTGGTGTCGAGAATGCTACGATGGAGCAGGTTGTTGAAGCTGCAAAGATAGCTAATGCACATGATTTTATTATGGAAACTGAGAAAGGATATGATACTATGATTGGTGACCGTGGTGGGCGTTTGTCTGGTGGGCAAAGACAACGTGTCAGTATAGCGCGTGCGATTTTGAAGAATCCTCCTATTTTGATTTTGGATGAGGCCACTTCTGCACTTGATACAGAGAGTGAACGTTTGGTGCAAGAAGCTTTGGAACGTTTGATGAAATCACGTACTACCATTGCCATTGCCCACCGTTTGTCTACAATCAAAAATGCAGATGAGATATGCGTACTTTATGAAGGTGAAATTGTGGAACGTGGAACGCATGATGAGCTTATAGCTCTTAATGGATATTATAAGAAACTGAATGATATGCAGTCACTTTCATAAATATATTTTGTGAGGAATATATGACTATTGATGGTCAGTGATTTTTTATGTAGACAGCGGATTAGTTAATAGTCCGCTGTCGTTTTATATTTAGAGATAAGCATCGAACTTAGATGTTTTTCATTTTATTCTTGTACCTTTGCAACCTTATAATTCACTTAACTACAATCAATGAAGGAATTCCTACAACTGATGCGGCGCTTTGTGTCGCCTTACAAGAGATATATCGGTTGGGCAATCGTGCTCAATGTGCTGTCCGCTATATTCAACGTCTTTTCATTTACATTGTTAATCCCTATCCTTAACATCCTTTTCAAGACTGGGGGAATACCGAGGTATATCACTTCATGGAGTGGGGAAACGGCAGCTTGAAGGAAGTGGCGGTGAACAACTTCTACTACTACGTCACCCAGATGATTGAGACACACGGGCCGCAGATGACACTGCTGTTCATGGGGCTCTTCCTTGCTTTCATGACCATGCTGAAGACCTCCTGCTACTTCGGTTCTTCTGCTATAATGGTTCCTTTGCGTACGGGAGTAGTACGCGATATCCGTGTGATGGTCTATTCCAAAGTGATGCACTTGCCACTTGGTTTTTTCTCTGAAGAAAGAAAAGGGGACATCATTGCACGTATGAGCGGTGACGTAGGCGAAATTGAAAACTCCATTACCAGTTCACTGGATATGCTGCTCAAGAATCCTATCCTGATTCTGCTTTATTTTTCCACTTTGATTGTAACCAGTTGGCAGCTGACCTTGTTTACTGTCCTGGTATTGCCGGGTATGGGCTGGCTGATGGGAAAGGTCGGCAAGAAGCTGAAACGCAAGTCGCTGGAAGCCCAGGGGAAATGGAGCGACACGATGTCGCAACTGGAAGAGACGTTGGGCGGACTGCGCATCATCAAGGCTTTCATAGCCGAAGACAAGATGGTGGACCGTTTCAAACAATGTAGCAACGAGCTGCGTGATGCCACCAACAAGGTAGCCATCCGTCAGTCGTTGGCACATCCTATGAGCGAATTCCTCGGTACGTTGCTCATTGTATTGGTTCTGTGGTTTGGTGGTCTGCTTATTTTGGGCGATGGTACTTCCATGGAAGCTTCAACGTTCATTTTCTATATGGTGATTCTGTACAGTATCATCAATCCGTTGAAAGACTTTGCAAAGGCAGGATACAACATTCCAAAGGGTCTGGCATCCATGGAACGTGTGGACAAAATACTGAAAGCCGAGAACCCCATTAAGGAACCGGTAAACCCGTTGCCGCTGCACGGGATGAATGACCGGATTGAATTTAAGGACCTCTCCTTCAGTTACGACGGCAAGCGCGAAGTGTTGAAGCACGTCAATCTGATGGTGCCCAAAGGACAGACCATTGCACTTGTCGGTCAGTCCGGCTCCGGCAAGTCGACATTGGTGGATTTGCTGCCGCGCTATCACGATGTGCAGTTGGGTGAGATTACAATTGACGGTGTGAATATTAAGAATTTTCGCATCCACGACTTGCGTGCGTTGATAGGAAACGTGAACCAGGAGGCCATCCTGTTCAATGATACCTTCTTCAACAACATTGCTTTCGGTGTGGAAAATGCAACAATTGAGCAGGTGGTTGAAGCTGCAAAGATTGCCAATGCCCACGATTTCATCATGGAGACCGAGCTCGGTTATCAGACCAACATTGGCGACCGTGGCGGCAAGCTTTCCGGCGGACAGCGCCAGCGCATCAGTATTGCCCGTGCCATCCTGAAGAATCCACCCATCCTGATACTCGATGAGGCTACTTCCGCACTCGACACCGAAAGCGAACGCCTGGTGCAGGAGGCGCTGGAACGGCTAATGAAGACCCGTACCACGATTGCCATCGCCCACCGCCTTTCCACCATCAAGAATGCGGATGAAATTTGTGTACTCTATGAAGGTGAAATCGTGGAACGTGGTAAGCACGAGGAACTTCTCGAGAAGAACGGCTATTATAAGAGGCTGAATGATATGCAGTCTCTCTCATAGAAATAAAGTTCTGCGCACCTTGCTTCCATCCGCTTGTGCTATGTTGTTATGACTAAATAGGAAGTTAATCCATTGTAAGGCAATGTATTGATTTCGTGTATCCCTTCTTGTTGATACTTTGTAAATAGGAAGTTAATTTCCTGCAAACAGCATATTAATTCTTCTTTCTCTTCTATACTTCTTACGCAGAATTTATGATGTAGGTGGGTGTTGATGGCTACCGGCAGAGTGCTTCACGGCTGTTAGGCGATGATGAATAAAGGGCGTTCTTTTGCCTTTTACGCTTTTTTAACATCTGCTTGCTTCCATTCTATCACTAATTATCCTATTTTTGCAAAGAACACATACATAAACATTGCAAATATCATGAAAAAATTATACCCAATGTCTACGACAACAGCTACTATGACTATTAGTCCAAGTACTCTTAATCATGTAATTCAATTGACCCCGATAATACTATAACTGTAAATATTTAATATTCGCCTACCATGAAAATAAAAGTTGGTTTGATAGGGTTCGGCAGAATGGGGCAAATGTATTGGGAGGAAATGCAGAAAAGCGGTCGATGGGACATCGCATATATCTGTGATACCGATCCGGCCTCCCGAGAATTGGCAAGAAACTTTTCCCCTTCATCCAGAATCATATCCGATGAACAAGAAATCTTTGACGACCAGAGTGTAGAAGCTGTTGGTCTTTTTGCATTGGCAAATTCCAGAAAAGAACAAATAGAGAAAGCTGTCCGAAGCCATAAGCACATCCTGACGGAGAAACCCATTGCCGATACCATTGACAAGGAATGGGAAATTGTGGACCTGATTGAAAAGTATGACCGCATTGCTGCTGTCAACCTTTATCTGCGCAACTCCTGGTATCACCAGGCTATGAAGCAGTTTATCGATGAAGGCGAAATTGGCGAACTGGCCATCTTGCGCATCTGCCACATGACTCCGGGATTGGCGCCGGGCGAGGGACACGAATATGAGGGTCCCGCCTACCACGACTGCGGCATGCACTACATAGACATTGCCCGCTGGTATGCCGACAGTGAATACAAGACCTGGCATGCGCAAGGCATGCGGATGTGGGACTACAAGGACCCTTGGTGGGTACAGTGCCACGGTACGTTCGAGAACGGCATCGCCTTCGATGTCACACAGGGATTCGTCTATGGACAACTCTCCAGAAACCAGACTCATAATGCATATACGGACATTATTGGTACAAAAGGTATCGTGCGCATGACGCATGATTTCCGGACTGCCGTGGTGGAGCTTCATGGCGTGAACCGTACGCTTCGTCTGGAGAAGCCGTTTGGCGGGAAGAATCTGGATAAGCTATGCAATATTATGGCTGACTCCATCGAGAGCGGGAAACGCGATCCGAGATTGCCGCAGATGCGAGACTCGGCCATTGCTTCCCAATACGGATGGACCTTCCTGGAGGATGCGCGCCGCCACGACCTGCCTGGCATAGGCGACTTGCAGACGCTGGAGGAAATTAGGGAGCGCCGGAGGCATATGAAGGAAGGTTACGGACTGCTCCGTCCGAAGAAGACGGTAGTCTGATGCCTATTGTAATGAGAAGTGTTTTAAAACTTAATTATATTAACCGATTTTAAAATCTAAAGAACCATGTCGAAATTTACAAGAAGAGAGTTTCTTAAGACCGGAGGTTTAGCTTTGGCGGGTCTTACCATTGCTCCAAGCAGCATTTTGGGTAAGAGTCACGGACACGTACCTCCCAGTGACCGTTTGAACATTGCTGCCGTAGGTATCGGTGGTATGGGACACACTAACATTAATCATGTGAAGGCTACGGAAAATATCGTGGCGCTGTGTGACGTAGACTGGCGCTACGCGAAAGGTGTGTTCGATGAGCTTCCCAATGCGAAGAAGTATTGGGATTATCGTAAGATGTACGATGAGATGGGCAAGGACATCGATGCCGTTATCATCGCTACGGCCGACCATACACATGCCATCATCACTGCTGATGCCATGACGATGGGCAAACACGTATTCTGCCAAAAGCCGTTGACGCACTCTGTATACGAGTCCCGTCTGCTTACCCGCCTGGCCGCTTCTACGGGAGTAGTTACTCAGATGGGTAACCAGGGTTCTTCGGACGAAGGTACCGACTTGGTATGCGAGTGGATATGGAACGGCGAAATCGGTGACGTGACAAAGGTGGAATGTGCTACCGACCGGCCCATCTGGCCGCAAGGATTGAATGTTCCCGAGAAGGAAGACCGCATTCCCAAAACTCTGAACTGGGATTTGTTCACCGGTCCTGCCAAGATGAATCCGTATAACGAAATCTATCATCCCTGGAACTGGCGCGGATGGTGGGATTATGGTACGGGTGCTTTGGGCGATATGGCTTGTCACATCCTGCCCCAGCCGTTCAGAGCTTTGAAGTTGTTGTATCCTACCAAGGTAGAAGGTTCGTCTACATTGTTGCTCAATGCCTGCGCTCCGCAAGCACAGCACGTGAAGCTGACTTTCCCCGCACGTGAAAATATGCCGAAGGTGGCTATGCCCGAAGTGGAAGTTCACTGGTATGATGGTGGCATGATGCCCGACCGTCCGAAAGGCTTCCCCGAAGGAAAGCAACTGATGCAGAGCGGTGGCGGTCTGACTATCTTCCACGGAACGAAGGATACGCTGATTTGCGGTTGCTACGGACAGAACCCGTGGTTACTTTCTGGCCGCGTGCCCAATGCACCGAAGGTTTGCCGCCGTGTACCGAAGGCTATGAATGGCGGTCATGAGATGGACTGGGTACGTGCTTGTAAGGAAAGTCCTTCCAGCCGCGTAATGCCTAAGTCTGACTTCTCCGAAGCAGGACCGATGAACGAAATGGTGGCAATGGGTGTATTGGCCATCCGTCTGCAGGGCCTGAACAAGACACTGGAATGGGACGGAGCCAACATGCGCTTTACCAATATTGGCGACGACGAGACATTGCGTACAGTCATCAAGGACGGCTTCAAGATACACAACGGCCATCCAAGCTTCGACAAGACATGGACAGATCCGGTAAATGCCAAAGCTTTTGCAGAAGAGCTCATCAAGCATAACTACCGCGAAGGCTGGAAATTGCCTGATATGCCTAGATAAACATTAAAAGGGGCATCAGAACTTGTTTTCTGATGCTCATAAACGAATACTAATCATTTAATTTTTCAGATTATGAAGAAAATATATTATCCTTTGGCTTGTTGCCTTATCGGAGGTATGCTCGCCTCTTGCGGTGGCGGTGCAAAGAAATCGAACGCTACGGAAGAAGCCGCAGCTCCTACTACTACTGCGGTGTCTTACTCCAAGTCTTTGAAAGCGCCTGAAACGGACAGTCTGAATCTGCCGATTGATGCGGACGGTTATATTACTATTTTTGATGGAAAGAGCCTGGACGGATGGCGTGGATACGGTAAGGATAAAGTGCCTTCCAGGTGGATTATTGAGGATGGTTGCCTCAAATTCTGTGGAACCGGTACCGGTGAAGGACAGACCGGTGAAGGTGGTGACTTGATTTTCGCCCATAAGTTCAAGAATTTTGAGTTGGAACTGGAATGGAAAATTTCGAAAGGTGGTAACTCCGGTATCTTCTATCTGGCTCAGGAAGTTACTTCAAAGGATAAGGACGGCAACGAAGTGCTGGAACCCATCTATATCTCTGCTCCTGAATTCCAGGTGTTGGACAACGCCAATCATCCGGATGCCAAGCTGGGTAAGGACAACAACCGTCAGGCTGCTTCCTTGTATGATATGATTCCTGCTGTTCCGCAGAACGCCAAACCTTTCGGTGAATGGAATAAGGCCAAGATTATGGTATACAAAGGCACTGTAGTTCACGGACAGAACGATGAAAATGTACTGGAGTATCACTTGTGGACCAAGCAGTGGACTGATATGCTCCAAGCCAGCAAGTTCAGCGAAGAAAAATGGCCTTTGGCTTTTGAACTGTTGAACAACTGTGGTGGCGAAAACCATGAAGGCTTTATCGGTGTACAGGATCATGGTGATGATGTTTGGTACCGCAACATCCGTGTAAAGGTTCTCGACTGATTCCTTCTAAAAAGATAGTACTATGAGAATCAAACATATGATGATTTTGTCAGCACTGTGTTTATCCATGATGGCCACAAGCTGTAGCAGCCAGAGTAGGGAAACGACGCCGGAAACGACGAAAAAGGAAGTTGCCATACAGCTCTACTCTGTGAGGGACTTGGTGAAGGACGGCAGTAACCTCGAACAGATTCTGAAGGATTTGGCTGATATGGGCTATACCAGTGTGGAGGCCGCCAACTACAATGACGGTAAGTTCTACGGCAAGACTCCCCAGGAGTTCAAGCAGATGGTGGAAAAGAGCGGTATGACCGTGCTTTCTTCGCACACTACCCACGGGTTGTCGGACGAGGAACTGGCTTCGGGCGACTTTACGGAAGCCTTGAAATGGTGGGATCAGTGCATTGCTGCCCATAAGGAGGCCGGTATGGAGTATATCGTGACTCCGTATCTCTCCGTTCCCAAGACATTGAAAGACTTGCAGACCTACTGCGACTATTACAATGAAGTGGGCAAGCGCTGCCAGGCTGCCGGTTTGAAATACGGTTACCACAATCATGCCCATGAATTCCAGAAAGTGGAAGACAAGGAGCTGATGCTGGACTACATGCTGCAACACACCAATCCCGAATATGTATTCTTCCAGATGGACGTTTACTGGGTAGTGCGCGGCCAGAACAGCCCGGTGGATTACTTCAACAAGTATCCCGGACGCTTCACCATGCTCCATATCAAGGATCACCGCGAGATTGGGCAGAGTGGTATGGTAGGTTATGATGCTATCTTCAAGAATACGGATACTGCTGGCGTGCGCCACATCGTAGCTGAGATTGAGAAATACAGCTGCCCCGTAGAAGAGAGTGTGAAGCAGAGTCTTGACTACTTGCTTGATGCTCCTTTCGTGAAGGCATCGTATAGCAAATAAAACATGATGGCGGCTATTCATTCATAAGCTCGGCCGCATCATTTTCTTGACGCGGGCACAACCGGATGAAGAATCCAGGGTGCTCGCGTTTTTTTACTTCCTTCCGAAGTCGGCCGGAATTTCCCCCCATTGCTTTGTCTCCCATTTTAGGATGCGGGTGGTGTAGGTGTTTTCGCGCAACCACTTCTCCGCACGTTCTATTAGGTGGAAAAGCTCTTCGGTCTTGGCGTCACGCGGCAGTTTGGTTTTGCATTTTTTCTGTTTTATCCAGTTGATGGCGTTTACGCTGTCACTGTAGATGGGCATGTCGAAACCTTTCTGTTTCAACAAGGCAAGTCCGTGGACAATGGCGAGGAATTCGCCGATATTGTTGGTTCCATACATCGGCCCGAAGTGAAAGATTTCCTGACGGCTGGCGACGTGTACTCCCCGGTACTCCATGGCACCGGGATTTCCGCTGCAGGCGGCGTCTACGGCAAGGCTGTTTTCTGCGACGGCGGCAGGAAGGGGAGCGTCGGCGCCGGGAATAGTCTTGGCAGGAGAAGGGGCCGACCGCTTGATGTACGCGTACGGCGAAGAGGCAAAGGCTTTTTCCGCTTCCTCGCGTGATTCGAACGACTTGTATTTTGCTCCTTCGTAGCCTTTGGTCTGCAGTTGGCAGTCTGTCCAGGAAGTGTAGATACCCGGGCTGACTCCCGCCCATACGACGTAATATTTTTCTTTCTTCATAACTGCGGACAAAGGTAAAAAAGAAAATCCGAACAACTTAACTCTTTCATTTGTTTCTTTGTATGGCGGATATAAAATAAAGAAGAGAAGACTCAATAAAAAAGAAAGGACAAAAAATGAAGAGAACATTTGCAGAGGCCATGGCGCATCGCCGTAGTTATTACTCTATCGGCAGCGATTCGCCAGTACTGGATGAAGAAATAGTACACATTATTCGTGAAGCCGTAAAGAATGTGCCGTCAGCTTTCAATTCACAGTCTACAAGAATTGTATTGCTGCTGGGCGACGAACATAAGAAATTGTGGAACATTGTGAAGGAAACCCTGAAAGCACGTATCTCTGCCGAGGCTTTTGCCAAGACGGAAGCCAAGATTGACGGCTGCTTTGCCAGCGGACACGGTACTGTGCTCTATTTTGAAGACACTTCTGTAGTCAAGAAGCTGCAGGAAGCATTCCCTTCCTATAAGGATAATTTCCCCACTTGGTCACAGCACACCTCCGCTATGCACCAGTTTGCCATCTGGACTATGCTGGAAGATATGGGGTTGGGCGCCTCCCTGCAACACTATAACCCCTTGATTGACGACGAGGTACGCCGCACCTGGAACCTGCCCGGCGACTGGATGATGATTGCACAGATGCCCTTCGGTACACCCACCGGTGAACCGGGAGAAAAGGAATTCGAAGATTTAAGCAAGCGTATCAAAATTTTTCTCTGATACAGAGGCGTTTTCAGCTTGGAATTGCTACCTTTGCAGGAAACCTGTAACTCGTAGCAGATATGATACGTATTTTCTTGACCGGCTACATGGGAGCCGGTAAAACTACTTTAGGAAAGGCTTTTGCCCGCGAAATGAATGTGCCGTTCATTGATTTGGACTGGTACATCGAAGAACGTTTTCACAAATCAATCCGTGAATTGTTCACCGAGCGGGGAGAAGCCTCTTTTCGTGAATTGGAGCGAAACATGCTGCATGAAGTAGGGGAATTTGAGGATGTCGTGGTTTCTACCGGTGGCGGTACTCCTTGTTTTTTTGACAATATGGAGTATATGAACGGTTGCGGGCAGACGGTGTTCCTGGATGTACACCCCGATATTCTGTTCCGCCGGCTCCGGGTGGCGAAGCAGCAGCGCCCCATCCTGCAAGGCAAGACGGACGAAGATTTGCGCACCTTCATTGTGGAGGCGCTGGATAAGCGTGCGCCTTTCTACTCGCAGGCCCGTTATCGCTTTGATGCCGGTTATCTGGAGAGTCGCAGCCAGATTAGCGAATCCGTGCAACGGTTACGCCAACTTTTAGGACTTTAATCCCTTGTAAATGTGTATTTTTCAGTCCGATGAGCTGGATGTATTAGATTTATGTGTATTTTTGTCGCCCCTTTTATAAAACACACTATAGTGGGAAAATAGTAAATTGTAAATAGTCTAATAGTAAATGTACTGATGAGAAAATGGCGTATTGAAGATTCAGAAGAGCTGTACAACATAACTGGTTGGGGCACTTCGTACTTTAGTATCAATGACAAAGGTCATGTTGTGGTGACACCGCGTAAGGATGGGGTTGCCGTCGATTTAAAAGAGTTGGTGGACGAGTTGCAGTTGCGCGATGTAGCGGCTCCGGTATTGGTGCGTTTTCCCGATATTCTGGACAACCGCATCGAGAAGGTGTCCTGCTGCTTCAGACAGGCCGCCGATGAGTATGGGTATAAAGGAGAGAACTTTATTATCTATCCCATCAAAGTGAATCAGATGCGTCCTGTGGTGGAAGAGATGATTAACCATGGGAAGAAGTTCAATCTAGGTCTGGAAGCGGGTTCAAAGCCGGAGTTGCATGCTGTGATAGGGGTCAATACAGACCCGGACTCCCTCGTGGTCTGTAACGGATATAAGGACGAGAGCTTCATTGAACTGGCACTGTTGGCACAGAAAATGGGCAAACGCATTTTTCTTGTTGTAGAGAAACTTAATGAGTTGAATCTTATTGCCAAGATGGCGAAGCAATTGAAAGTGAAACCCAACATTGGAATTCGCATAAAATTGGCTTCCAGTGGAAGTGGCAAATGGGAAGAAAGTGGGGGAGATGCCAGCAAGTTCGGACTGACATCCAGTGAACTGCTTGAAGCGCTGGACTTCCTGGAGAAAAAGGACATGAAGGACTGTCTGAAGCTGATACATTTCCATATCGGCAGTCAGATAACCAAGATACGCCGCATCAAGAATGCCTTGCGTGAAGCTTCGCAATTCTTTGTGCAGCTGAACAAGATGGGATTCAACATCGAATTCGTGGATACCGGTGGCGGTATGGGAGTTGATTATGACGGTACACGTTCTTCAAGCAGCGAAAGCTCCGTCAACTATTCCATCCAGGAATATGTCAACGATGTGGTGTCGACATTTGTTGATGCTGCCAACAAACACGGCTTTCCTCATCCCAATATCATTACCGAAACGGGACGTAGCTTGACTGCCCATCACTCCGTGCTTATCTTTGAAGTACTGGAAACGGCTTCCCTGCCCGAAATGGATGACGACTGGGAACCGGGAGAGGATGCCCACGAACTGGTGAAGGAACTGTATGACATCTGGGACAACCTGAGTCAGCGCAGCATGCTGGAACCCTGGCACGATGCACAGCAGATACGCGAAGAGGCACTCGACCTTTTCAGTCATGGCATCGTCGACTTGAATACGCGCGCGCAGATAGAGAAACTCTATTGGAGTATCTGCCGCGAAATTAACTCCATTGCCAGCGGCATGAAGCATTGCCCCGAGGAATTCCGCAAGTTGAGCAAGCTGCTTGCCGACAAGTATTTCTGTAACTTCTCGCTGTTCCAGTCATTGCCCGATTCCTGGGCCATCGACCAGATGTTCCCCATCATGCCCATACAGCGGCTGGATGAAAGACCCGACCGCGAGGCTACTTTGCAGGATATGACTTGCGACTCTGACGGTAAAATAGCTAATTTCGTCAGCTCGCGTGCCGATACGACCACCCTGCCGCTGCACTCGTTGCGCGACAAGGAGCACTATTATCTGGCGGTTTTCCTCGTAGGGGCCTATCAGGAGATTCTGGGAGATATGCACAATCTGTTCGGTGATACGAATGCTGTGCATGTGTCTGTCAATTCCAAAGGCTACACCATTGACCAACTGATTGATGGAGAGACGGTGGCAGAGGTGCTGGACTACGTGCAATATAATCCTAAGAAACTGGTACGTACGCTGGAAACTTGGGTGACGCAATCCGTCAAGGAAGGGCGTATCTCTGTGGAAGAAGGAAAGGAATTCTTGTCTAATTACCGTTCCGGACTGTACGGATATACTTATTTGGAATAAAATGGAGAAACTGACTGTAATAAAGGTGGGTGGCAAGATTGTAGAAGAGGAAGCCACCCTCTATAAGTTATTGGATGACTTTGCAGCCATCGAAGGCTACAAGGTCTTGGTACATGGAGGCGGACGCTCAGCTACGAAGCTCGCCGCCCAACTGGGGATTGAAAGCAAAATGGTGAATGGCCGTCGTATCACTGATGCCGAAACGCTGAAAGTGGTGACAATGGTGTATGGCGGGCTGGTGAATAAGAATATCGTCGCTGGCTTGCAGGCGCGCGGTGTCAATGCACTGGGCTTGACGGGAGCCGATATGGATGTAATCCGTTCGGTTAAGCGTCCCGTGAAGGAGGTGGACTATGGGTTTGTGGGCGATGTGAAGCAGGTGAATGCTGCTTTTTTGGCAGACCTCATTCATAAGGGTGTGGTTCCCGTGATGGCTCCGCTGACGCACGATGGAGAGGGGCACATGCTGAATACGAATGCCGACACCATTGCCGGAGAGACTGCCAAGGCTTTGGCGGGCTTGTTCGATGTTACTTTGGTATTCTGCTTTGAGAAGAAAGGGGTGCTGCGTGACGAGAACGACGATGATAGCGTGATTCCACAGATAACACCGGAGGAATTCAAGCAATATGTAGCCGATGGAGTGATTCAAGGTGGCATGATTCCAAAATTGGAGAACTCTTTCGAGGCGTTGAATGCGGGTGTGTCCGAAGTCGTAATCACTTTAGCATCAGCCATCAACGGGAACAGTGGAACCCGTATCCGAAAATAATTCAAAAAAAACGGCAATAGGCTGTAACTTTCTGAATACTTAACCGTCAATTTATTAGAGATGCAAGAACTCAGCTTTCGCAATGACATTCTCCCGCTGAAGGATAAGCTTTTTCGGTTAGCCTTAAGAATTACGTTTGATAGGGCAGAGGCAGAGGACGTTGTGCAGGAAACGCTGATAAGGGTTTGGAACAAGCGTGACGAGTGGTCGCAGTTTGGTTCTATTGAAGCCTATTGCTTGACTGTGGCAAGAAATCTGGCGATAGACCGTAGCGAGCGAAAAGACTCCCGTACCGTGGAGCTACTCCCCGAAATGGAGCAAGTCTCCGATGCATCGAGCCCTTACGAAAAGCTGGTGAACAAGGAACGGATGGCGTTGATACATCGGTTGATGAGCAAGCTTCCCGAAAAACAGCGGTTGATTATGCAGCTTAGGGATGTGGAAGGTAAGAGCTATAAAGAAATAGCAGCGGTCCTGAACTTGACCGAGGAGCAGGTAAAAGTGAACCTCTTCAGGGCGCGGCAAAAAGTAAAACAAACGTTTATTGATATAGAAGGTTATGGACTCTAAATATATAGAACAACTCTTGGAACGCTACTGGCAGTGCGAAACTTCTTTGGAAGAGGAAGCATGCCTGCGTGCTTTCTTTAGCGGTAACGATGTTCCCGGACACTTGCTTCGCTACAAGGACTTGTTCGTATATCAGCAGCTTCAGCAGGAAGTGCATTTGGGTGAGGATTTTGATGCCCGGGTGCTTGCCGAAGTAGAAGTTCCGGTGGTCAAGGCAAAGCGCATGACATTGACCGCACGTTTCATGCCGTTGTTCAAAGCCGCTGCAGTAGTGGCAGTGGTCCTTTCTATGGGGAATGTGATGCAACATTCATTTTTCTCGGATGTAGAGGAGGTGGCCGCAGCCGATACTATCGGTAAACAGATTTCCGCACCGTCGGTAGCTCTTTCGGGAGATGTGCCCGTGTCTCATGAAAAGCAGGTAATGGATAGCCTGCGTCGGGTGGACAAGGGTCTGGAAATCAGTGAATAGATATTTTCATTTGCTTTTAAAATAACATTTTCATTTGCTTTAAACATAATAGTTAGTGTGCTTTATTAAAACAACTTGAGGCTGTGAAGTTTCAATTCTCTCAAAATCTTATAAAAACTAACTAAAATAGAAGG